>WLWD01000609.1_pt1 | contig 239753 bp, 190 predicted proteins | sample 6712731 | NCBI WGS metagenome assembly WLWD01 (sample SAMN12718690, study PRJNA576275) | sponge metagenome | isolation source: marine sponge | host: Mycale hentscheli | place: New Zealand: South Island, Marlborough, Capsize Point | collected 2014-11-01
AGTGAAACGGAATTGAAAAAAACTAATCTGACAACTTTGTAACAATTAGCTAAAAGAAGCGGTGGATGGAATTTTGGCTTCGGTGGTCCTTCTCAGTTTCCAAATAGATGCGTTTATTTTTGGGACTTTGAGGCTTCATATCTTTTGCCGCTCAGCGTTTGTGTCTGTCATTCTTGGTAAGTTCACTGTCTGCTGGTACATCTCGGAGATCCCCCTGACTGTGTGGACCTGCAAGGTATAGAATCGGAGTAATTTCCCATAGCAACAGCCAATTAACCTTAATTGATTTGCGTGGGCGGACCGTGGACCGGATGTGCGTGCACCCTTAAGCTTTGTGTAAGCAATTGCAAAATAGTTAAATGCCATTTACTTTAAAAAGTATTGTAAATGCATCTTTTAATAGATCTAAAATGTTGTGCTTGTATTAACTTCTGGCACAATTTGTGTAATAATGGAGTAAATACTAATTATTCAGTGTCATGTGTGAATTGTAGCATCTTGAAGTGATTGACAAAACTGAAATATACAGAGTGATAACTTTCTATTACAGCTAACAATAAAATTGAGCCATCCAACGTTATGGTTTCAAAGGGTACTAGGGTAAAATTCATATGCGATTCTAAATCATCCCCAAAATGGTATCTTAATCACGGTCCAACACCATTAAATACTAAAGCAGTAAAAAATGAACTTCAAATCTCAAGTGCCAATAACATCAATATTGGAAGTTATGAATGCTTTGGGGTGGCCAACAATTCTCCACATTATTCTTACTTTTCTGCAAGTGCTTCTTTAAAGCTAAAAGGTAATTATTAAATTCAGTCATACTTACCTCCTGTGATTTTATTATTGTCATCACTGAAATTGCTTCCCTTCATATTAAAAAATAACCCTTTAGCCTTGGTAAGGTTAAAAAGTAAGATTTACCATGAAGACTATAATGCAATATTATATGCTAGAACATAACTGATGTAGATTTTGTATGGTGACTAGCAATTTTAAACTGCTTAGTTCCCCGAGTGAGGGCCTCTATTAACTTAGTGTCCCTGCATCGTCCCAGGGCCAGGACAGAGTGCCCATTCGCTAGGCCCCTCCGTTAGCGTCGTTATGGTTGCGGCAAGGTCTCAATGAAGCACCAGGAGGTGGAACCCTCAGTGTATGTCCACCAGATAACCTGAATCAATTAAATAGATGCCACAGGGTAGGATTAAACCACAAGATAGTTATATGTAGCTTGCTAGGAAATAATGCAATAGGGCTGCACGGTGAACCCCTCTCCGTTGCAGAGATCAGCAATAGAAGCGAATGTCTGTTAAAAATCATTTCAAACCTTTAGTATTTACACACAGACAGTTGCTACTAACGAGTTAAGCCATTAGAGACAACAGTGTCATTCTTTAGAGCACATGTGCAACCATACGAGACTGTTGTTTTTTTTCAACAGATTAAGATGCCAATAGGCTGAAAAAGTTCTGGCTGAAGCTAATCCTGAAATACCAAGATGGTGAGTGAAGGTTACAGTGTAGGTACAGTGCAAATAATTTATAAAGCAAGCTGCCCTACTAATAGCGAGTGGTAACACCGGTAACCTGTGCTGCTATTGGGGATCGATAACACTCGTAGAGCAGATGAAATAGAACTAGCTTCACCTAGTGCTATTTTAATCATCAATAGCAAGGTTACCCATACCATTAATCGTGCCATTAATCCTGACTAGCGGGTTAGCAGTGCCATTACTCATACTAGTAGCATTGGAATGGGTTTCTGCGTCGTAAATTATGAAGTTGATGGCTGTAGCAAAATAATGAAATTATCTTTATAGCAGCCTCTATTAATTAAATTATCTTGTTTATTGCGAAATAAAACAATGAATGTAATTCTTGACATAGCTTCTATAGTATACCAACAAATAAATAATGAATTACAACCAGTACATAAATTAAGCACAATGTAAAGTTCACTATAATATATCATGAATATAAAACATCATAACTCATTCTTTGACAGGAATAAAAGATTACAAATCTGAAGCAAATCATTACAACACCTTGGTGCAAACAAAATGGAACCATTTATTTGATAAGGAAGTGTATGCACGTACTGATGTAGTTGAAGCTGATGTAGTTCAGCCAAGTTCAAGCAATTTAATAGGTCAAAAGCCTCATAAAAAGTCTACAAATGCATATGAAAATATGGATCTTATAGATTTCCATCACACTGGCAGCGGTACATCAATCAGTAGATAGCATTACATAATATTTTAATACGTAAATCAGTAGGTAGCATTACATAATATTTTAATAGTAAATCAGTAAATAGCATTACATAATATTTTAATACGGTAAAATTCATAGTTGTGTACTGTCCAGTTCTTTATCAGGGAGTATGCAAGTCGGTGTTCAGGGGGTTACAATTAACCCCCTTTAAATTAAAGATATTCGTAGCTCATTGTTAAGCTGGTAGCTATTGTAATTCGTGGTCTATACTCCAATTTCTCTCTTTTTACTGTGTTCTTTTACTGAATCGAGATCAAACATTTTAGACTGCCTTATTGATCTGATGGATTATAAATATTGATTGTCACTCAACTACACTGAATGAAATAATCAGCAAAATAAAGTAATCTTTAGAGACAGTATGCAATATTATGTAGAAGAGATGAATATAATCTTTATACAATCCAAGATATAATTGTATTAACATACACCTTCATATACCGCACAACACTGTGGCTAAATATGCATTTAATAATCATTCATTTTTTATTTAGCAGAAAATGGTTTTAATAGACACATTAAGCTACATATAATAGTAAAGAACACAAACATTACTTTAGATAGATAAACATGAACCTATTGTCACTTTATGGTAAATGTTTTACAAACATAATATACATAATAATGTTCAGGTATTGGCCCAAAGTACATTATTCATCCCATAATGCAAGCTGTGTTCTTTGGAGAATCAGTTCATATAAGGTGTAGTATTGAGAATGCAAAATGGAAAAAGGAAAGTGCCAACATGCCCCCTAGTTCATATGAAACATTTAATGGTCTTCTTCTTATAAATGTAACATTTGAGCATACAGGGACATATACATGTTACAGATCAGAGATGGAGAGATTAAGTGCAGATGTGTTGGTTGGAGGTAATAGCTCATTTAAATAGACTAGCTAATGATTGTTTATATTCACATGACTGTGTGTATGTATTTATAAATTGCTGCATGCCTATGTATAAAATAGTGTAATACATTATATTTTAGTAAGTATAATATTGCCAATGTTTACTTAAAATTAATATAGTTCATAGGACCATCATTATTTAAAATCCAATAACAAAATGAATAACAATTCCTTATTGGTGCACTAAAACAATCTAATGCTGAGGAAATATACCAATGTATATCTATCTATCGATATATATATATAAATATATATTATACATTTATATACACTTACATTTTTCAGTGAATGACGCAGAAAAAGCTCGACCAAAGCTTATGAAGCAATACCTAAATTCAGCATCATACTTTACATGTGAATCAGAATATGAAGTAAAATGGTTTTATAATAAAAGAAACATTCCCTTTTCCAATGTTATTTCTGATTCAGAAAATAATTTGCACATAACTGCTAGTAACCTTGACAATGGTGGAGAATATTATTGCTATGGATATAATGAACACCTAAAAATTCATTTTTTAAGCAGAGTAATCTATATATTAATTGGTAAGCCTAATAATTTATAACTTCAATAAGTGTATAAATTTTAATTTTATGTAACAAATTCACAGTAAATGATAAAATAACACCACATAAACTAGTTGTTACAAAAGGCCAAGATGCATCATTCTTATGTAATACAACAGAATCTTCAACAATACAATGGTTTTTTAATCATGCCCCTTTGCCATTCAATGCCAGGATAATAGGCAATTACTTGTATATTACTAAAGTTAACAAAACTAATAGAGGATATTATGAATGTGTTGCCAGAGCGGACAATTATCCATATTTTTCGTACTTTTCAGCAACTGGCTATTTAACACTAAAAAGTAAGTTTATTGATATATAATAGGCTGATTTGACCATAAAGCACTTTATCCCACAGTCAGTGTTACCATTGATTCCATGAGATAACTTAGTTTGTAATTTTATCCATGCTCTGGTCTGTCACTCTGTTGTCATTGTGGCTCTATCTCACTCTTTCTGTTGTTTCATTCCTGATTAACTATTCAGTCAAAATCCTGTAGCCATGCACTTTTGAATTATTATTACTAAAAATGCAGCCTTATGAAATTGTAATTCTTTTAGGGAGAAAGAAGAAAGAAGAGTCATATTATAATGATTCTATTGCACTTTCAAAATGGAAATTTTTTTTTGGTACTGAATCGATTGAACCATCAGACATAATAGAGGCAAACATTTTGAACTCAAAATTAAGGACCAGCAGTAATATATTTGGAAGAGGTAGAGTACTACAGATAATTTGAACATTTATAAGACTTTAGATACAGTAATAAAACTACAAAGCATTGTGAAAGTATTGATTTCCATGAACTTAAGTAGTAAATGCCTCGTATACATTTTAGAAGCCAAGTATGCTAATAGTTAGTAATACTAATAGAAACAAACATGAAGTATTTGTTAAACCTGCATTCATATTAAATTGACATACAGGAACTCCAAGGCTAACAGATAGCTGTCAAAAGTGTACTATGTACAAGACTGTCACATTTTGTATTTTATGGATTAATGCGTTATATAAAATTAATAAAAAATTTACAATATATTTAATCTAAAATATACCCATGAAGTTTACCTCTTTATATAGCATTTTTATCTTAACATGTTTTTTTAATCACTGTCGCATATTTGAAAGATATTACTATGAAGGCTACATAAGCCAACATTTTAGGTGGAAAATTTTATAAGACAATTATAAATCAGTATGTGGTAATTAATCAGTCCTGGGTGGTTTGGACAAGTGAAGTGAGTCAGGGTTCCTCACACTGCTCACGCTAATATAAATTCAAATTAATAAATAAAAAAAAGCTGTTGATCACAACATGTATTCTAAATGCATATGCTTTAGAAAGTTATATTCAACCTAATAATCATAATTGTAAGGGAAGAAACAAGAGAGATGTTCTTAGTTTTGGGCTTGATTTAGCTCATGAGCTAATTGGTGGATTCTGCTCAGGTGAAAAAGCTGGAAGACCCAGGAGTAAAGTAAATACAGGATCCTCATTTAGTTTAGAATAAGGGTAATTGCATTCTTTGTTTGGAAAAGAGGCATAGCAAACTTCTTCTAGCTGTTTGTCACTGGCATGAAACCAAGTTCAAGTGTAAGTCTTGTGATGTATACTTCTGTATTACAGCTGATCGAAACTATTTTGAAGACTATCGTACTTTAGTTCACTTTGCAATAATACTTGTTGTTTTTTATATTTGTTGTTGTTTTTCAATTTTATTTTGCTTCTCTTTATTGATTGCTCAGGGCGTATTGTGTTTTGTCGCTAGATTCTCAATGGTACTATATTTTCAATATGTGCATGATCTGTGCTGTGCGTAGCATGCAGATGTGCTCAGTGGTACAGTGTTTTCACTGTATATAATTAGACTTGGGTATTATTACTACTTCAGAAATGCAGTCAGATCTTAGTGAATGATTCTCAGAGATCAAGTAATCGTTACAGTTGACTTGGCGAAACTGGAATGCTAATTTGTTAAACTCTACAGTCTTGTAAAAAAAATTGTTAACTCCAAATTATCAAGAGTTTACTTATTTATTTCATGGACTCTTTTCTAGCTGTGCATTCCAGTATTACTTTGTCCTTCACACTGAATCATTCATATCACTTTATTCATGATTTTACTCTATGTTCTATCTACTTATAAAATTTTATTTTTTTAATTATACAAAAAATTTACATTTATTAATATAATTTCATATATTATTTATATTATATATCGTATAATTTTATGATGACATGAAATTGTGGTAGCCATAAACAGCAGTTGGTTGGACGCCAATTTTGACACAGAAGCTTCATGATAACTGAAAAATCAGAGATTATTTCATTAGTTATTTTTTGTGTCACATCACGAGTTTTCATCACAAAACGTGCAACATTAAGGTCAGCTAATGGAGGATTTGTATCCATCTCCAGTATTTTTTCTTGACTATCTTCCAATTCTATAGGTTGATTTAAGGACACTAACGATGTTTCGTCTCACTTTGGAGATTGCTACTCACTAAGTTTTTGTGGTAATAGACAGGGCACCGTTTGTCTTACAGAAAGTAATAGTACGTGCCCTCGGAATAGACCGCGCAATTGACTAAATGATTGCCGTCCATTACCAAATGATTGCCGTCCATTACCAAATTAATTAAATTGACGATATTAACCCGATCGCATACTAAAAATTGAAATACCATTATTGCATTGTAATTTGTACTGTAGTAACTGGTGTGTGCATTTTAGTTTTGGATAGAACATAGAGTAAAATCATGGTACATACTTCAGATCCAGGCAGCAGTTCATCTACCAGGTTACCTACTAGTGATGTGCTTGAGCACAAATGGCGAGCGAGCCTAAAGACTATACTATTTTTATATGAATGATTTTGACTTCTAACACTGAAGCTACTGAAAATAAGGTCCAGTTTTTTAATTTTGTATACACGGTTAAAGGTATTTCAGTGCCATAGTAACAAACTCTCTGCAACTGCTTGAATTGAAGGAAAACAACAACAACAAAACAATACACGTTATTTAAAGGCTTTCTTTGTGATATTCTTTAGCTAAGTAGTGGTTGTAACACACAATGTTTTGACACAACTGGACATGCACCTACACAGACTTACCTTCGCGGTAGTCTAGTGGACAATGTATTTTCAAGTAAATACTGTTGCGCACGGCTTATAACCATGACAAAGAGCGCATTGACTTACCACCACCACTAACTCGAATAGAAATGGAAGTCCCTTAAGTTTTCAAGTTTTAACTGCACCCGCAAAAGAATTCAAAACGGTAAACAATTCAATTTCTAGGGTGATACGGTACTGATCGCTAAACCATAGGATTCTGTTCAGTGCAATTTGGGACGGGGTCGACCACATAACTAACACAAAAATGCGAGGGTCAAGGTACAAAATGACATACGTACGTCCAAACATATATACAAATAAATAAATAAAGTAGTGGTGTGCTTGAGCACAAATGGCGAGCGAGCCTGATAGTTAGGTAACATAAAATGTTACTATGTTTTAGCTTACTTCATGCAAACACTATAATAGCAGTTTGACATTTGATTTCAGCAAACAAATACAAAATCACTCTCTTACCTTATTAATGGTAACTTTTGTAGTATCAAACATCAACCATTCTGATAATCTTAATCACCAGTAACTCTTGAACAAGCTCTCAGCTACGATAAAAAATAAACCAGTGTTATTATTTGTAATTTTAGCCAACAAATATGCAATTACTACTTACATCATTCTTGAGTATTGATAACTTCTGTAGTATCACATTGAAGTTACTTTGACCATCTGAATTACCTTGAATTCTTGACAACAAGCTCTCACCTACAAAAACAAAAGACAATCAATTTTAGCACACAAATACAAAATTACTTTCTTACCTCATTTTCTTGAGCAGTGGTAACTTTTGTAGTACCAAATTTGAGCCAATCTGACTATTTGAATTTACCAGTCACTGTTGACTAGCTCTTAGCTACAAAAAAGAAAGGCCAGAGTTAATTTAGCATATTTAGCTAACAAATATGGAATTGCGTACTTATCTCAGCTTCCCTCGAGAAGTAGTAGCTTCTATAGCATTAATACTACGGCATTCCTGACTACCAACGGCTCTTGACAACCAACAACCGGCACTCCGTATCCCCCCATAAAACGGCGAAGTTTTGAAATTAAGTCTGGAAAAGGGTCTTCAATGCCATAGTAACCTGTCGAATCAACGTTTTGTGTCTTGAAAACAAGCGTTTTAGCAGGAATTTTTTCATACTTTGGAGCTTAAGTATAAAGTAAGGTTTGCTTAATGCTGTAGTTTCAGAATAAACTGGAGTCAAGCCTAAATAGCCGTGTTTTTAGGAGAAAAAAGTTCCCCGCGCGCGCGTTTAAAGAGCATACGTACCATCCATACATACATATATATATAACATATACCCGATTTTGCATTATCCACCCCTAATACTGTCTCGCTCGCTTCGCTCGCTCGCCAAAAAACATCCCCGATTTTCGATTGTGTTACCCCTGTAAGTGTCTCGCTCGCTAATAAAAAAGAAAAAATCGTATGATCCTAGTCTGTGGCATATCTTCCAACGCAGATGGCTCTCAGGATGGACAGATTCACTCCCTCAAACCTGGTCAAGTTGCACACTCTGCTGCCGACACTATAGAGAAGGAAACTGCCCGTCTCAATCTTGCTACCGATGTTGAAGCAGACGACCCCTTTGCCGACCTTGATGCTGGAGTTCATGATGAGGAAGAGGACGAAGAGTGCATGATAGACGATGAGTGACTGAGACATTTTACTAGCTCTAGCTGAACTAGGTAGCTATCAATTCATAGTATTTCTTGCTAATGTTTTGATAAAATGATAAACAAAGACTGGGTGGGGCACAATGAGCGGCGCAGCGGCAAGCGCTTGAATTCTATTTAAACAGGAAGTTGCAAAACTGACGGTGAAGGAAATAGACGGAGCCCTCGAATAGACCGTGCCCTCGATTAGTCGGCTTGAAAAGAATAGACCGCTATTCGAGGAAATACGGTCTATAAGTTACTCAGGACGAACTATCAGAAGACACAATTGAGGACTTACTGATCTCTGAATCAGTAGAAACTAGCTCTTTTGTAAGTTAAATTCTGTAGAACACCCATAGTGTGGTTAAAAAAAGCCACAATACTTAACCCCTACCAGCAAATCTACCACTGAGATTTTAAAGTGTATGGTTAGCCACACTAGGTATTCAAATACAGCTGCATGAAGTGAGAAGTGAGTGTTTAATGTTTTGTATTTGAATACCAAAACAAAAATAAAAACAGCAACTACTTTTATATAAAAAAAATTTAACTTTAATTTCAGGATTTAGCAAGTTTGAGTGACGAAAGTCCAGCTCCAATTTCACAAGAAGTAAACTTGAGAATCAATCGTCATACAAACATCGTACAGATTTCTACTGATGGTTTTGAAAAACTGGATAATACTCCATCCATAAAGGTAAGAGGTAAGTTGATTTATTCACATTTGAGATGACGTTTTCAAGGTTAGACTTAGGAATTTATGTATTTATTTTTTTGGCTTTTGGATGGGAGTAATTATATATTCCGACAAAAGATGAATATGCCCACATTGGACAACAGATCATTGCCAAACATCCATTCATAAAATCATCTACTGGAACTGGATATGTAAGGCCATCCATGAAAGTTTAGCTAATGTGTGAATATTGCAAAAATTATATGTGATACTATTATTATAATTATTTCAGCTGAGAGTGACTGGATCATTATTAAGCATTATAATATAATACAGTATTTGCATAGGGTTACTTAGTAGAAGCTTTGAAAGACAAAATGAAATACTTGAGAAGTACTGGAAAACCGAATAAGAGATTATGGCTTGCCAATGACAGCAGCACAAGAGAACCCAAGAAAAGAAAGGAATACCATGCTGTACCAATCACTCAAAATCCAATTTAATTATACCAGATAATTATGGGGTGCCATCTGTGTCAAAATTGGATAAAATTGTCTGGTTTATAAAAAGTGATGATGGTTTATAAACCAAGACCAACCAAGACCATGGTTTATAAACCAATATAAACAAAGATCATGATTTATAAACCCAGGCTATAGTTTATAAACTAAGGCCATTTTTTTATAAAAGTTTATACCCACGCCATAGCTATGGTTCATAAACTTTAAGAGGTAGGATTTTGAAAAGTGCATCCACTAGTATTACAGAGATCGATTATAGTACAACACAAGTAGGAACATAAAGCTTTGAGTCAGCAAAATACTTAGACTACAACATCTGCATCAAGTACACCAACAGCAAGGCAAAACTGTTGTGTTGGTTAGCTAGATTGTTTAGCTGTCCTACACTCACATAAAACAGGAGGCCGAGTAGGGCAAATCAGGGGAGTTTGTCTGGTTACTGATGAATCCCCTTTATTTCTCACCAATTACCTGACTAACATTTGTACAGTATCTGCTAATCTAGGTGGTATCATCCAATTTCAAAAAAAACTTTTATGAATTCAATATAGTGATCTATTATTGCTGTTTAGCAAGCTACTGTAGAGTTTTGTAACTATTTCTGTGCTAGTGAACTCTGTTGAATGGCATATGTTTTCTAGTCAACTCGGCACTAATTAACCAGGCGTAGTGGGTCTTCCTATAACAACTGTACTGTACTGATGAAGTAATTTAAAAAAACAAACAATTAAACTAGACATGACTTACACATTATTTGTAGGTGGGTTCAGATCATTCAACACCTCCATCGCCAGTGAGCATCAGCAGAGGAAGCTAGCCAAGAGTCAGGGGAGAATATCATTGCTGAGAAGGTTTCTCTACAGAGCGAGGACAAGAGGTACGGGAAGTACCATTTGCTTATAGACCAAACCTCATTGCAGCAATAGCAGATTTGATTAACAAGCATGAAAGCTGTTTAATAAATTCTGAATACTTTATTTCTAACAAATTATACAAAACTTTAGTTACATTTTGAAGCTCACGTTAATTTTTTTTAAAAGTTACGTATGATGTTTTTGTACTATTAAGGTCTAGTGTTGATCTAACCTGGCATAAAGGTGCTATTCCCTCCAATGAGCTCTGGGTGAAGTTAGGGGGAGATAAGGGCCATGGAAGTTTTAAGTTGAACCTTCAACTAGTAAACACTGCTCACCCAAACTCCATCAAGAGAACAGTCTTGCTCTCCATCTTTAAGGCCAGCGATACTACCACCAACTTGCACACGGCCCTGACTATGTACAAGGAACATGTGTTGCAATCACAGGGAATGTGCATCAAGTAAGGCCTTATGATTCAGTGTCAAATGAACTTGAAATATTACTCACCTGGTAATCGGGACTACACAGTTCGGCTGTTCCAGTCAGGAGACTATGAGTTTCTTTGTAGGATGTACGGCTTAGCAGTGCTAGTGGTTGGTGTTCTATAATAAATACAATGAATGTTGATAGCTAATAGTATTGTTAATGTAGGCCACCACAACTGCTTGTGGTGCCACATACTTGGTTCCATGCTGAAGGTGTGATAAAACTGTACTACAGTGATAAAACTGTACCTCATATCAGCCACGATCTTTAGAGACTTTGAAGCATGATCACACCAGGTTCTTGTCTGAAGCTCATGGTGACCTCAAGCAAGCCAAGAATTATAACGTTATTAGGGACATCATGTTCGAGATTCCTATCAATCAAGTAAGATTAAAAATAAACTTAAAATTCAATCAAGACTACAATCATTTTTAATAGGTTTGCATACCTGGCTTTAGGAATTTTCAACTGGCTATGGGCCCTTCTGGAGGCTGCATGTCATGAACTTGACTTCAAGATAGCTCTTGAGAGTGCCGGTACTTGCTCCACTAGTGACACTAACATAATAAGTGTATGTATGGTGAGGAAGCTAACTCTTGTGAAGTTTGAGCGTGACACCCTGCAGAAGTTGGCTGATGTGACATCTAAAATGTTCACTTATTCCTCACTCATGGTAGAGGAGCGATATACAGACAGTCTTTGCCAGAGCTTAAGCAAAAATGTGTCTACAGCAATAAACAATGTAGCCAATAAGGTATACAACGTAGTAATATAAATGCTACTTTGAAATTTATCAATCTCATAGGACAAGGAGATCGCTGATCTAGAGACCACCCTCAAAAGCAGTATAGATTTTTCTAAAAGATTGTTCCACAGTACTTTGGAGGGTTGCCTTGCAAGTCTGCACGTTGCACGACAAGCATATCATGGCAGAACATTCGTTGGAAACCATGTCTACAAATTACTCAAGGTTTGTATTTATATTACTTTGGAGCTTGCTGTGGGTCTGGTCTCCAATGAGAGAAAGGAGGAGAGAAGATAAAGAGAAGACAGAGAAGAAGACAGAGAATTATGAACTCATTATTAGTGTTATGTATTTATTTGTGGTGTATGATTATTGTGTCATTTAGATTAGGTAAAGGACGTCACGTATTTATTGTTAGTATTTTTATTGTATAATTTGTGCCCCCGGGTGTGACCGGATGTGTTCACCGTTTTGTTAGAGCACGTGCGTGGCCTTGAACAATAAGTAGACAAGCCACGCACGTGTCATTCAGTTCCCATTAAATCTGTTGAACACGAAAGCTCAACTTGATTGTTCCCGCATCGCAGCTACATATAGGCCACGCCCACCTACTACAAGGTCCCTGCGAGCCAACGAGTGTGCTGCTAAGCTTGGACTGGGGATTCTGGTGGCAGCACTATCGCGAGAAGGGATCAGAGAGGAGAAGCCCGATTGTCACTCTAGCGACGACCCCGACCTCGCAACCACACTTGCTTCATTGTACTTCGTGTTATAGCCCAAGAGCATCACTGCAGTTTGTAGCAGGATAAGGGAAGCTGCATCATCACAACCAGCCATTGCTGATGAAGCTAATGAAGTGGCTGCGAAGTTCGGCAAGGCACTTGATCTTTTGTGGCAGTGTCATCAAGGCTACAACTCCTCACACCTCATGAAGGAAAAAGATATCAGTGACCTAGGTAAATGTTTAGAATTCTTTTTCATAACTCAATATCATAAATATGTGTCTAGACACTCACATCAGTACATTTATGAAGTTTTATCGGGAAACTTTTCCATCGACAACTGTCTTTCCGAAACTTCATATAATGGAAGATCATGTTGTGCCCTGGGTCAGGAGATGGAGACTTGGAGAACAGGGCGCCGAGTCCATTCATGCACAAAATAAGCGATTGGAAAGGACTTACCAAGGAATTCCAGATGATTTAGAAAGACTGAAGTATGTTATAAGAGAGCAGATAATTGAATCCAACCCCTCCTTCCTTAGTTGAACTGCAGTCACCAGAAACTGAGAAGAAAGAAAGTCTCCACTAAATCCTCTAACACTAATTAATCACCCTAACCCACCTTTATACCATTTCATTCTTTCATGATCTCAATCTTCACAGCAGCAGCATAAGCTAAAACAAAATAAAATACTCCAATACCAGCTCCTACACAGTACAAGTTTATCCTTCAACTGGTAACAATAGAAAATACTAAAACGATTGTAACTAATCGGCAAAAAAATGTAGCATACTGGAACAAATGTAGCTAAATGCTTACTTGTTTTGATGCTTCGCACCTGATACCTTCAGAAACGTCCAGAGACTCCAAAGAATCACATTCAGCGCGGAAAATTCCCCACCATAGCACTGGTTCTGACCGCTATTTTTCTCTCCTTTTTGTTTTTTGTGAATTTGACCTTTCACTGTCAAGGTCAATTAACAAGAGTCTTCACTTGAATTTATCCTATTTTTAGCAGTATTGATGAATTAACAGTTCTATTCAGTGGTTGCCAGGAAAGTTGGGCCCAGGAAAAATTGTTTGGGGGTGTGTTTAAGTTTCCATGAACTTCAATGATTGAAATGGCCATGACTTGTCTAGCCTCAGCCCTGGTTATATATTTTAATTTGTTTTACCATTCAACAACAGGTTCTTGCTGAAATGGAAAGGATATTTCCATGTACCTGAGCTGATGAAAAGTGGAAGGTTATTCAGATGACACTGAAGAGGAATCTACACAAACTCAGCCTCTTCTAGAAGTTCAACTATTGAACAATGAAATTAATAACTGCCACTAATTAATTAGGTCTCAATTACATTCCCTAGGCCTGACTGCTGAGTTAATTCCTGACCATTTTATTGAAGTAATCTTTCTAATTTATTCTTAACCTTTTAACTTTGTGGTATTTCCCTCTACCAGGCACCAGGAAAACCCCACCCAGAACTATTATTAATTAAGACATTTCTTGTATTTCATTTCCATTCATATCTCATTCAACACCTATCTTTCGTGCAATACTCCTTTTCTATTGTAAACACCTTACTCATATTTCATGTTATGTTTTATCTTATTCACACTTCACTCACTGTTTAAGTTACTTCTGCACTGGTAGTCAGGTCAGATTTTCAATAACTCATAATTATAAAAACACTGGAAGCATTTGAGGGGAAAAGTTGGCAGACAGTGCTGTTTACCACACAACCAAAAACAGTCGACATCGACTCGACCTCGAGTGACTTCCGGGGCTGTACCGTTCACCTTAACGATGATTTAACGGGTACTGACGAGCGCGGTATTGAATCGTGGACGAAAATTGTTCCCGTACCGATGTTGTATTTACAGGGTTGTAAATGTCGTACCGTCTCTAGCATCAACGTCAATGATACGGGCTTGTAAGCTCTGCTGACTGATCACGAGGTGGTGCATAGACAAAATGGCGAAGGCTAACGACAATGTAGATATTCAGGGTGAAACTGTGGGGAAAGAAAACGTCCCAGGTAAACCATTAGCTCCTCCCAGGTAACTTACTCTTTACTTACTGTCAATACATGATCATATTCCAGAGGTAGGAAAGGGTGAACAAGAACTGGTCAAGGTGGTAGGTTACAAAAGGCTTGATGTTGGATGGATACAGTGCAGGTACTTTTGTCATTGATTAAATACTATTTAACCCTTTCGTTCCGGATCCCGCTTTAAAGCGGGTGAAGACCGATTGACTACTCCGAATTTTTAAAAATAGTTACTTTATAGCTAGAACCTTCAGATTGCATACACAGGTACCCAATGCATTGGAGAAGCATCTAAAATAGCTTTCAGCCAGGACTGCTTCGACAGTACCTCACAGCAGTTGCGTTTATTTCTTCCTCGGCAAAAAAAAAAACATCGGTTCTCCGTCGAATTTTAAAAAAGTTACCTTCTTCACAGCAGCTTCATTTATGGATCCAGTCATCTCCAGAGCTTTGTAGAAGCAGCAAAAAATTGCTTGAGCTCAGTAGCCTTCCATAACACATTGAAACAACCGCTTCTTTGCCGACCAAGACTTTGCGGTTTGACTTACTGTCTTCTCCATTTTTTATAAAATCGCCAGTTCAACTGGTGACCTCCCTATTATGTACAGTCTTAGGTAATGCTTATTACATCATAGGAAAAAAGTGAGCGTGTTGTGTGACCCCGGTAACTATGCAAAAAAAATTTTTTTCAAAGTCATTTTTTGGAAGATGGCGTCTAGAAGTTACAATGCGGTGCAAGTTTTAGACTTGCTTGATGTTGACTCTAGCGACTCAGGATCAAGCGGAGAGAAGGGAGACGACATCTAGGGCTATAGGAGGCCCTGTATCAGGGTTGGTGGACCAGACCCCGTCAACTCTGATACTGAAAATGGGAGTCAAGAAGATGATCGAGGTAAGCTTGTCTTACTCTTGTCTTTCTCTTGAAAAATAGCAAGCTTCTGTTGTGGAATGGACTTATTTATAGCTATATTGAGATAGAGTAAGCTGTTTAGCTATAATATATATATATTTCATTGAGTTTTGAGATTTGAAAGTGGCTTGTGGTTTTTTGAACAAATTCAAATTTTCAAAAAAATTAAAAGTTTTTACCACATATACTACTAGGACCAGATGTGAATGCAACCGACCCCGATTACGCAGATGAGGGGACAGGAGCAGAGTCTTCCAGTGATGAAGGAGAGGATACCGGACCTGAGTCTTCCAATGATGAAACACGAATAGGCAGCAGGTTCCAGTGATGAAGAAGAGGAAGTGGCTCCTCCTGCTCCGAGTTCTGGATGTCCTCGCAGTCGGAGAAGGCGGGAATTGAAGAACAAGAGTCGGGTGGATGAGGTAGGGGGAGAGTGGAAGAAAGATGACAACACACCCATTGATATTCCATAATCTTTTGTGTAAAGGACCACAGACTTTGATATTTGTGGCTGCTCCCCCCCCCCCCCCTCCCCCTCCCTGAACATCCCAAAAGTTGTAATATGTATTGTTATTGTCGTTGTCGTTGTCTGTGTTTTTGTGGTGTTGTAGTGGAGCTTCACACTCGATGTATATGTGTGTGCGTGGAGTTGAAATGTTATTCTGGCGCTTCCAGATCTAACCGGGGAGGGAACGAACTCGGGGGGGGGGGGTCTTTTCCAATCGGGGCTACTATGCCCATGTAAGTTGAATTTCATGTATGTGTGTGTGTGTACACCAGTCAATTTATATTATACATTTATTTTTATGATCTGTATTCACCTGTATCTTCTTTTTTCTAGTGTGTGTGTATGTGTGTGTGTGCATTTGTGGAATGAGAGAGAGCATCCGTGGACAAACAGTATGTGGCGCTTCCGTATACAACCTGGGAGGGAACTCTGGATCTTTTTGGATCGTGACTACTATGCCCATGTAAGTTGAATTTCATGTGTGTGTGTGTGTGTACACCAGTCAATTTATGTATAATAAAATATACATTTATTTTTATGATCTGTATTCACCTGTAGCTTCTTTTTTCTTGTGTGTGTGTGTGTGTGTGTGTGTGTGTGCGTGCATTTGTGGAAAGAGAGAGAGAGCAACCATGAACAAACAGTATGTGGCGTTTCCGGATCCAACCTGAGAGAGAACGAACTCGGTGGTCTTTTTCGGTCTGTGACATCATCCATGCCGGGTAAGTTGAATTTCATTTTTTCAACTTACTGATATTTGGGTGTCCAGCTAGGGCTGGGGGGGGGGGTTATGGTACAAGAATGTCAGTGAAAAGTAATGACGGGGGAGGGGGGGGGTTATGGTACAAGAATGTCAGTGAAAAGTAATGACGAGGGGGGGCCAGCGAGGCCAGCTGTTATGTTACAAATGTCATTGTTGTCTTGTGTTTTTTTGGTATTGTATGGAGGTTCCGGATCCTATGGGAGGGATCGTTCAGTCTGTGACACCATCCATGCCGGGTAAGTTGAATTCTACGTGTGTGCTTGTACTGCTTTTCATTTTCAAAGTACACTTTCTCAATACATGTTTCTCTCATGTACAGTGTGGAGTATACATAGCAGGTGTTCATACAGTGGGAGGCTAGCGCTGGGTTCCCCCCTAGAATTTTGGGAGTTGAATAGAAATGAACATTTAGGAAGCATTTATTTTTAGTCTGATATTGTATCCCATTATGTTCCTATCATAACTGAGCCTTTAGTGCATAGGACCGAACACTGATCATCAGTGTGAAGTATAGACTCGTATGCAAAGATGTGCATCAAAGTAGTGTAGGTTCCAAAAAATGGGTGTGGCAAAGTACACTCGGAGCCCCACCCCAAACAAAAATCCTGTATGAAACCGCATACAATACATCATAAAGTTGCAATTATATAGGATCATGAATAATTTGTTGTTTGTATTACAAATATCTTTGTTGTTTGTGTTTTTGTGTATATGAAATTGTTTTGTAGTGGAGCTCGACGTCCGATGGCATACGTTCCTTGTGGACACTGATAGATGTCTCCTACATGATCACAATCAGCACCACACACAACAAACAACATATTTTATTGTTGAACTAATATAATATTGGTATATAATGCATCAAACAATATTATTTCTATTTTATTTTATATTTTTATTGATGGGAAAAGTGGATTTTTTGGGGGGGAAAAAATATTTTTTTTGAAGTATTAGTAGATGGCTTAAATATTATTCAATTTTCTCAATCAAAAAATGAGGGGAATCCCAAACTCTTGGTCTATTTAGTGATATATGGTTGCTATGGGGTTTTCCCAGCCAGCATCGAGTTAAAAAAATAAAACGGCACTGCTCTATTCCGCGGTAGAAAATTAGATTTTTCCGCCCGCGTCAAAACAATTCAGGAACGCGAGGGTTAAGGTTGCATGCGGAAATGATTAAAGGTGACCAGTCCAAAATACAATGGAGTAGCCGGCACAGAACTCGATTTGAAACCGAGGAAGAACTGAAAGCCTGGGACATTAGTTTTGACAGTGACAATTGATATTGAACTATTTATAATCATCCTGCTAAACTGAATGTACAGATGTGGTGTGTGTGTGTGATGTGTGTGAGGGGGTGTGTGTGGAGTATTACATACAACTGCAGAGCGAAATACTGCTCTTGCATGCCACTTTCAAATTTATATTGTTGATTTATGGAATCATTTCATAATTATACATAATACACAAAATACAAGATGACCATACTATTTAGAGCAGTCTCTTAGTGCTAAGTTCTTCTATATCCTGAATATTTTCAGGTATGTAATTTAATTCGTAATTAAAATCTTCATCGTCTTGAAGTATTGTTTCCCACTCGCTTTCAGAGGGACAGCCCAAAATAAAGTTGTCTTTCAGCCACTCACGGAAAACCTTAAAAGTATCATGCTTCATGGCCGCACACTCTCTTGAGAACTTTCTCTATGGTGACATAATACAAATCATTGAATGAACAAAGCTAGTTAAAATAGCATGCTTACCAATAATGCTAAATTTTTCAAATATATATTAGAGCATTCCATAGGAGCTTTAATTGTGGTTAAGAAACGTTCGGCAAAGCTGGAAGTAGCCATATAGGGGAAACTTTCACACAGTTTGTTCCCTAGCAACTATTATACAAAAAGAGAGATTAAATAATAATATAAATAAATTAGTAGGATACATCTGGTTCTTACTCTACGGCGCTCTTCACATCGTAGATCAGTGAGCCTCGCTAAACAAAAAGTTTTTGCTTTGTTAAATTTTACTTTATCTTTGGCCTCATCTCGAAGCACCTTTGCTATACACGTCTAAATAATAAATAATAACAGAATAATGCAGTACAAACAGAAACTTAAGTAACTTGATCTTACCCCAACATCTTCCATTTTAGGCATCCTTTGCAATGAAACGGCATACATTTTCCCAACTTCCCTAGTAAGACCATCCTTAAAAATATAGTAGTACTGTATTAATATTCCATTGCAAACAATTATGGAACACTTACCTTGTAGCAACTACTTTCAATCATAAAAGAATTGTGGGAATAATCTTTAAAGGCATCATTTAAATGTAACAATTTCTCTTCAATGTTATTAACTTTTGAAGATACTGTTTTAATAGCATCTTTTTTTTGTGTGTTCTTCTATTCCTTGTCTGATTTCCTTCAGTAACTGAAGGCAGGTTTCTAAAACCCTTTCAGACCCCTGTGATGACGTACCACTTCTCTGGGCTGGTGGTGGTGGTTGAGTTCCTCTTGGAACAGGCCTACTATAGGGCGTATTCTCACCACCAAGCGGAATACGGGAAGCCACGAAAGGTCTGTCGCGGTTTGGCGTCTGCCTCGACTGCTGACGAGACGTTTGAGGCTGTTGTGACGGTTGACGATTCATAATTAACGCACTTTGAATGAGACTTGTCTTCTCGGTATTAATGATCAACACCTTGACACGTGGGTGGGCACTGATTGGTGACAATTTAGCCACCTGCATAAATAATAATAATGGATGCTGAATTTCAACCTGGATTACAACCAAAGAGAACCTCAAGTAAGGAGCTTTTTAGAGTAGTTAATGTTTTTGTTTCTGTAGCCAAAGGATGTAAATTGTTTGTTTTGTTTTTTTGGCTGCTTTTGGCCACAATTGGTGGGTTTTAATTGAAGTGGACTTCTTGCCATAGTTGCTGTGAATTGCACCAAGTAGCTACCTAATCTTTTTGTCAATGTTATCTATGTGAGGGCACAGTAGCTAATGTCAACCCTAACTTTATGGTCACGTGCTTAGCATATATGTTACATTTGAAATCAATTTGCAGACTACCACTGTGGTGCTGTGTGCGGCATAAGTTTTAGCTTCAAGTCTAAATATGAGAGACATTTGAAAAGTGAAGATCATGCAATGTTTGCGACTTGTTCATCTGCAGTTGAAGACAGCAATTTAGACCGTACATTCTGTAATGACGATCTACTTGATAATTCTTCAGTAAGCAGAGCCACTTTTGATGCTTTTCAATAGCTTTATAGTAATTTTTATTTTTTCAGCATCTTCTAGAAGGCAATGATGATAGTGAAATCTCAAGTGATGATACCAATTCAGATTCCGATTTTAGTGATAAAAGCTTGTCTGGTAAACACTTGTTCAAGTGTAATGTTTATTTTAAACTATGATTCTCTTGCCCATATAGATTTTGCTATAGATTCTATCTGCAATGACCTTGAAGATTATTCTCCATTCCCAAGCAAACATTTTGCTTCTCTATATTTTCTACTTACCAGTCCAAAACCAGTGGTTGGTAAACTAGTTTAGTCTATATCATTCTTATTATGCTTACTATATTTTCAGGGTGAATCTACTTTGAAGTTCATTTGGTTCATGATAGGCCAAATCTGTGAGGAAATGCCTAGCTTATATTCTGTCAAGAAATTTAAGTTACCTGGTCTCCCATCACCCACTAAGGTAAATAAAAAGATGACAGTGATAATGATTGTAAATACATTTGAGGTGATACAAGTTATTGTTGGCTGCTAAAGTATGAGTGTGGTTCATAAACTATGTAATAATATATTGCCATGACCCTCTACATGGTAGAAAAGAAAATACTCATTACTATGGAAATTTGTAATTTTTGCAATTCTACAAAAATAACTATTATCATTAAACATTTTAAGAATAAGTTTACAAGACACTCTGTAAGCTATCAATTAAGTTGGAGCCTTGATGAGCATTTACCTTTTTTTCTATCTCTATTGCAGCATTTTACTGCTGAAGGATTTCCATTTTACGTGAATACTGTTTCATCAGCTATTCAAAGATGTTTAGGTAATCCACGATCTGCAGCATTGATAAAAAGGTATCCAGCGGAATCTACAGGTAAACAATGGTGATAATTATGATTTCTGTCTTTATTGGTTTTAAAATTCAAAGGGAAATGTATCATGCATTTCATTGGCACCATGACAAGCGATTTTTTTCTCCAATGGCATTTTCCAATGATGGTTCTCCAATCTTTATTCGTGATTGCGTGGAATTTTTGCATCCTACACTGAATACTCCATATGTAACGTTTGTGAAGTTAGTGCGACACCTCACTCGGTATTAACATGGGATGCTGTGAGTGCACAACTTGATCGAATGGATCATGAGGTTTGCTTATGCTGTAGAACCTTGTATATATGACTTGATTTGGTTTTGTTATAACAGGAATTTTTGTAGTACATAGAACCACATCCTCTAAAACAAAAGTCTGGTGGCAAACCTGTTGTCATGTTGCCACTAATTCTATTCAGTGATGATACCAGCGGAAACAAAAGTAAAAAATGGCACAAATTTGATTCATGGTCAGTGACATTTGATGGCATGGCAAGGAAAGAAAATACAAAAATTGCCAACATTCACTTTTTCTGCTGTTCTGATGTGGTTTCAGCAATAGAAATGGCACAACCCCTAGTTACTGAGCTAATTCATCTAGAAAGAGAAGGGATTGAAATGTATGATGCTATGCTGCAGTTAAATGTGCTAGTGGTAACTCCAGTAATTTGTATCTTGGCTGATAACCCTCGTGCTTCAGAGCTGCTGAATCATCTTGGTCCCAGTAGCAGAAAATATTGCCGAATGTGCATGGTCAGTACATATTAAGTGTTCGTGAGGGCTTTAATTAATATAATTATTAATTTTTCATAGGCTGACAAAGAGATTGATCCAGAGACAGTAGGGACTCTTCGTTCACATGAATCTTCTCTTCAACAAATTTCTGAGATACAACAGCAGAGATTGCAGCAAGATAAAGACAGGTTGAGGACAGCATATGGTATAAAGGAAATTTCCAACCCAATGTTATCACTTCCTATGGACCTTTACCGGTAAAATGATCTAATTATTTGTTACAGCAAGTTAGTTTGGCTATATTACTAAAATTACAGCTCAACACCTATTGAGTCATTACACACGATTCTTTTGGGACCGTATAAATATCTCTTGAAACATGTTATTCCTTTGCTGTCAAATGTCAAAAAGCAAGAGGTATTGGCAAAAATAAGGGTCTTTAACTATTCTGGATTTGAAGTCAAGCTGTTGGGCAATGTAATCAGACATCATCAATCATTTGTTGGAAGGGATTATAAGGTTTGGGCACAGATGTGTCTTCAAATTATATATCCATACCTTTCTCCCAGTGATAAAGCAATCATTTTGTCATTATCAAAGGTAAGTATTATTTTTGCATCACCTACACTCACACACTCATAGTAAAATAGAGTTTATTAATAGTGGTGATTATTTTATTATAGGTATTTAAAATTGTTTATTGTGATTTTTATGACCCCCTCAAAAAGGCTGAATGGAGTGCAATATGCCAGGCATTTGTAGATAATGCAAAACAACACAGACCAGAAATGCTTAAAAAACAAAAAGTACATTTGATATTGCATTTGGTTCAGTGCATGCATGAATTTGGTCCTACTTCTTCGTTCAATACTGAACGGTAAGCAAAGAGAATTGAGCACTTCGTCTAGATATAATGATGTTTTTTTTAACGTATTATGTATAAAGTTTTGAAGCATTTAACTCTCACATCAGAGCAAGAAATATTTTTGGCAACAAATCTGCTCCCAGCAAAGATATAGCAAGCCACTTCAATACTGTGGAGCAGCTAAAATATACATGTGATGATGGATTTATGCAGGACAGCATGAAGTAAGTCAAATACATTTTTACTAGTCACAGTTATATACGAAGACATTTATATCTCTTTACTACCACATCCTTACAATATAATAGGCCGACATGTGTGTTCTGTACTTTAAATTAACGAGGTATTAGTATGGCCATTATCTGCATTGATGTAGTGCTATTTTTATTAATAGGTGTGGAGATGGACTGAAAAAAATGTATAGTTTGCCTGTTGTGCAGCATCATGTCAATTTCATTCCTATGAAGGAATTATATGGCAATAAAAAAATTTATCACCCAGGAATGCAAAGACTGGTATGTTTTTTATAATTTGTAAAACACCGTAGACCTTGTTGTATTGTATGCTTGGAATATCAATACAAGAAATATTTTTCAATAAACAATTTATCCTTTGTTATTGTCCTCAATTATGAGTGAAATATATCCATAAGCTCAATCCTAACTTTGCTATTACACACCCCAATACACATCACACACACACACATACAGAAATCCACCAGTGGAATGTCATTCTCTGATGTAAGACTATGCGCACTAGATGGCACTACTGTGTCAGTGAAAGAACTATCTGAGGAGTTCAATGTCTATAGTGATATTGAAGATGATGTCAGCGTTGAAGTATTCAAAGGCGTTATAGGACTTGACCGAAAACTCATTCACTGCGGTGATTATGTCAGGCTCTCTTCAGAACACTATAATGTGAGTTTGATAAGAACTATTGGACGTCGCTGTAATTAGGATGACCTTTGGAAGTCACTGTAATTAGGATGACCATTGGAAGTCACTGTAATTAGGATGACCATTGGACGTCACTGTAATTAGGATGACCATTGGACGTCACTGTAATTAGGATGACTATTGGACGTCACTGTAATTAGGATGACCATTGGACGTCACTGTAATTAGGATGACCATTGGACGTCACTGTAATTAGGATGACCATTGGACGTCACTGTAATTAGGATGACTATTGGGCGTCACTGTAATTAGGATGACTATTGGGCGTCACTGTAATTAGGATGACTATTGGACGGCACTGTAATTAGGATGACTATTGGACGTCACTGTAATTAGGATGACCATTGGACGTCACTGTAATTAGGATGACCATTGGACGTCACTGTAATTAGGATGACCATTGGACGTCACTGTAATTAGGATGACTATTGGGCGTCACTGTAATTAGGATGACTATTGGGCGTCACTGTAATTAGGATGACTATTGGACGGCACTGTAATTAGGATGACTATTGGACGTCACTGTAATTAGGATGACCATTGGACGTCACTGTAATTAGGATGACCATTGGACGTCACTGTAATTAGGATGACCATTGGACGTCACTGTAATTAGGATGACTATTGGGCGTCACTGTAATTAGGATGACTATTGGACGGCACTGTAATTAGGATGACTATTGGACGTCACTGTAATTAGGATGACCATTGGACGTCACTGTAATTAGGATGACCATTGGACGTCACTGTAATTAGGATGACCATTGGACGTCACTGTAATTAGGATGACCATTGGAAGTCACTGTAATTAGGATGACCATTGGACGTCACTGTAATTAGGATGACCATTGGACTTCACTGTAATTAGGATGACTATTGGGCATCACTGTAATTAGGATGACCATTGGACGTCACTGTAATTAGGATGACTATTGGGCGTCACTGTAATTAGGATGACCATTGGGCGTCACTGTAATTAGGATGACCATTGGACGTCACTGTAATTAGGATGACCATTGGACTTCACTGTAATTAGGATGACTATTGGGCATCACTGTAATTAGGATGACTATTGGGCGTCACTGTAATTAGGATGACCATTGGGCGTCACTGTAATTAGGATGACCATTGGACGTCACTGTAATTAGGATGACTATTGGGCGTCACTGTAATTAGGATGACTATTGGACGTCACTGTAATTAGGATGACTATTGGGCGTCACTATAATTAGGATGACCATTGGACGTCACTGTAATTAGGATGACCATTGGACGTCACTGTAATTAGGATGACCATTGGACGTCACTGTAATTAGGATGACTATTGGACGGTGCACGTGTGCATTGGACGTCACTGTAATTAGGATGACCATTGGACGTCACTGTATGTGATGCCTGTAAGAATTTACTGTTAATTTCATTTAGTGTACCTCATTATTCTTAACGGCATGTTTAAAATACTTTGTAATTCCCACATAATTTAATTATCCAGTAAACCATGGCTGTTTGCTTAGCTTGGAAATAATCCCATCTTTCACTGTAACGGCCCATACTAAGTAATGTTTGGTTTATATAATTTTATATTGCTTGTGTGTGTGTAGATTGAGTAGATCGAGGCAATTTTTCTTTGATAAGAGGATTTTTGTCGTTACAATCTGTCAACGAATTTGACTGTCCACAGCTGGAATTAAGTGATGTTTTCTTCATTGTCCCATCATCAACAATATTAAAGTCTGTGTCCGTAATACATGAATGCCGATCAACCTGCAAATTCAGTTTTAAAGCTGCTAAGTCCACCATTGAAAGAGAAACTGTCATTTCAAACACTATTAAATTAGAATATGAACATGATTACTGTGCTAATCGTTTTTATTACATGAACATTTATTGCATTCACACCATGTAGACCATTCATCAGTCATGTTTATTAAAAGTTGTGCATCTTTTAGAAAAATAATACAGCAGCGTACTTTTTCCACTAGTTACAATGGTGTAATCATTGTTGTATCAATAGTGTAATCATGAACGTTACAATACTGTTACCTAATGGTCGTTACGGCGTATTGCCCCAAACTGCCGGTACGTTCATTGAATTACATCCGGTGTTCGACACCGTAAACTACCCGTTCCAGTACCGTCAACACTGTCGTACCAACATCTACTTTTTGGTTGTGTACTTCTTTGGGTGCTGAAACTGAATTCACTGTCAGCCAGCTAATTAGAGACACGCCCACTAGGGAGTGTGGCTTGAGACCACATGGCCTAAAAAACAGCTGATAGTTCAAGATAAGAGAACCACAGAAGTGAAGCAGGCAGTCATCGAACTTCTAACAAGTAAGCCAGTGGTTCAGTATAGTGAGTATGAGAGTTAGATAGGAAGTTCCTCTAAATTTGAGGGCTTGGCTGTCAAGTTTAGCTCTCTAAAGTCTTAGGATTGATTGATCAGGGCATAGCTAGGTGCATAGCTCTAGCTAGCACTAGCTAGTATGATTTCATAGCCAGCTATGACTATGTAGTTAATTGATACTTTTTACAATAGGAAATATGGATCCCATTTTGGATCTGAAAAGAGCCAGGGAAGACGACTATGAAAAGTGTATTATTTGTCACGATGATAAGCATGAGAAGCTTCTGAAGCTGAGGGAGAGGGATGTTAAGTACAGGCTTACCATCGAAAGAATTGCTACAATACAGGATGGTATAGTTTCACTAGTAAAAGTAAGATATCTAGGCTTGAAGATACATGTGCCAGCACTAGTGCTGATGGAGGTTCTAGACGAGCTCTGCGTAGTTCCACAGAACCAATTGACTGGGCTCTATTCATGTTCTGGCAGAAGTCAGGTACTACTAAACTGTCAGCAGTAACTACATCTAAAATGAGCCAGCAGATACTTGATGCATCTAAGTACGATCAGATACTTAGTGTTCGGCTATCAAGTGTGTGCGACCTAATAGCTTGAGGGAAAATATCATTGTACATGCTACAAAGCATTCATGGGAAGGACATCTAAAACTTCAGATAGCATCAGTATTGTTGACCTAGCTATGCAATGGCTTGTTGAGGAATTAAAAACTTCCGCTAAACAAGGTCATATTCTTGAACTATCAGAGGTGTGGAATAGGTATTGTGAGCTAGCCGAATTAGCTGGCACAGAGGTTCCTCAAAGCTTTGTAAGTAGACGTGCAACATTTAAGGAGAAGTTACAATCACTGCTTGATGTATATGATGTATATGATTTTGTAGTTATGCATAATCGGGCAGTTGGTGACAGACAAACGGTTTTAATACCTATGAGCATTCGTCACATTCCTATTACCAGGCTGCTGGATGAAAAGGATGGTGAATCCACAATGCAGCTTTATAAAGCAGGTGATAATGAATTTCTTGAGCTAGTTATTAGCACAACCTTGTCACAAAGGGCTAGATATATCAGAAGATGTTGTAATGGCTTGTGTTCCAGATAGTCTTTATATGTTTATTAGACTTATTCTTGGTGGGCAGAGTCTTCTTGATTTTGACACTGACATAGATGACAGTGTTGAGCAGCGTAAAAGTGCTAAGGTACAAAACATAACATTTAGTTTAGCTCAAGACCTTATTTATAATGCTACTGGTGGAAAGAATTGGACTTCTAAGCATATTGGTTTGGCAAGTACGTTGCATCAGACTACTAGGTCCAAGGAGCTTGTTCAATTATTCCACAATGCAGGTCATACCATTAGCTATGAAAATGTTTTGCAAGTTGACAATGCTTGAATTGATGGAGCTTAAATGGGCTAAAAGTGATTATCAAGACTTGTTGATTGTTAGGCTAGGAGGTCTTCACACAATTTTGGAATTTTTGAAGGTAATAGGAAAGCATATAAATTCATCAGGAATGTTAGCAGCAACATTCTAGGCCCAAAGGCAGCAGAAAAGGTTCTAGCTAGAAAGTCTTATGCACGGGGCATCCGAGCACACAAGTTATCACTACAGGCCATGTGGCGTATTTTAATGCCACAACTACTTGATTTCATTGGTGAAAAAAATTGTTCGTGTAAGAAGATGCTAGAAGAAAGTATGCAAGAAAAAAATCTGTCAAAGCTCATTTCGATTTTAGAAGGCAAGAATTTTATTGATAGGAAAGCGATGGAAATTTCAGATTCTGGTGGTCCTACATGGAGATGGTCCAAATTATTCTTCAATTCATTCGTGCTCAGAGAGATGGCATGTGGAAACTCCATATTTATGTATTCCAGCGTATGCTGCCACTCTTCTTGAGATATGATCATACAAATTATGCACGCTGGGGCACAATCTATCTGAATGAAATGCACCAGCTTCTGGCAGAAATTAAAAGAGAATTTGAAAGGTGTAACTTCGTTGTTAAAAGAACAGGCTTAAAATTTAATCAAGTTGACCCTGACCAAAGCCAAAAATGGCTAAATGGAAAAAAACCTCTACAGCACTGAGCAGATGGGCTTTGTCGTATAACCTGCGATCACATATCTCATTGGAAACCAGAGCACTTTATGGTGTTAGCAGAACAGATGATCTTGTCCACAATGAAGCTACTAAAGGTAGAATAAAACTTGACAACCAAGATGAAAATCGTCTTCATGATCAGTTGGTCTCATTTGGCTTGTTCAAAACTAAAGAATCACAGAGTTTGCAAAATATTTGCAACAAAGGATATAGCAACAAAAGATATTGAGAGAGATCTTTTAAATGCTAGTAATGATGGCCAGAAACAGTTAAATCAGTTTGTACAAGAATGACTTTTGTCTTCTGATGAAGTAAAATTTTGTGATCCTCTCCACAAGAACAAACCAATGACATTTGCATCTTTATACAAAACCACTAAGAGTTTGAAAACTGGGAAGGAGAAAGAGAAGATTATAAGAGCAGACAGATTCGTCTTTCAAAGGCTCTTAACTGCATATGAGGCTGGAAGAAGTATAAACTTACCTGAGATTCTCAAACATGAGCTGCTACCAGTGCCAGTTTCATTGGCAGAAATGAATAGTAATCTTCTAACAGGATCAAAAGCGATTCTGGTACAAGCCATCACTGAAAGTATTTCATGTCCATCGAGTCTTTCTTTTGCAGAATGCCACTCTCATTATTGATGGCCAGGCACTTGTACTAGCTATAGGCAAGCCAACAGGACTGGTAACATTTGGAGATCTTGCTAATACATTTGTACAGGCTGTGCTCTACATCAGGAAGATCATCTTCCGTAGGTCCATCTGTTACACATGTTGTTGCTTCATCCTCTCCTCGTCCATTGCCAACATATACTCCCAAACAGCAACCAGCTTTTGTTAGCTGATCTACATAGCCCTTTTCTCTATCATGTCGTGCCTTATTTGCTCTCTTTTGTAAATTTCTACAATATAATTGAAATGTCACTAATTTCTTAATAGAGCACACTGAATGTGTGGCAATCTGAATTTTATTTTGCTCAATGCATTTAGGTATTAAAAGGAATGCCTCACAATTTTTACCATATTTTTATATTTCGTCATTGAAATCGCACCTCTTGTGAAGATGTTCTTTGGCCGATCGCTTCATTTTGTCTTTCTCCCACTTCTCTTGTGCATTCAATATTGAAGGTAACGCAGTGGCAGGGATATCTATACCCATTCGTGCCAAGCAAAATATCTTCCACACAGGGCCTAAATTCTAAATGTAACAAAATTTTGCATTGAAATTTTACCACTACTATAAACATATTTTGAGTGTGTGCATGCTAATATTTCTTACCTTATGACAAATTGCCATGTTTGTTTTGCATGTATAATGCAGATGCTCAAGATCAGTTATTTTGTCTCGATACAAGAGTGCAAGACCATGAAATCCTTCCCGAGCATTAGTGGTCATCCTTCCATGATCTGAAACATAATCTTGTGGACGAGCAGACATGTCATGAAAGAGGTTCTTGAATGCTGCAACTTGAGCTTTGCAGGTAAATCCTTGCTCTGTCTTGTATGGTGTTCCATCTGGCTGGAACTAAGTGAAATAAATGATAGATAGAAAAAAATTATAAATACATAATTGTAAATTTCACTGTTTTCACCAATATAATCTATTGGTAGCGCATGCACTATAAATACAAAAGTACAAAACACGCCAAATTTAATCTCAATATGTGCACCATATATGGCAAGGACAACACACTATATTTGGTGTGTACAGCACACCATTAGTGTGTGGAACACCAATGTAACACAATTGGTGTGCACACCAGATATGGTGTGTTGCACCTATACTGTATTATGGTGTGCATTTTCGACCATATTTAGTGTGGTTTGCCCACTTTCATTTTTACAGTGTGATAGTGAGTTCAGTGTAGTCCTGTAACTGTTATAAGATAGATTATATTCTATGTAAAGCACATCATATTAATATAAGGCATGACAAACGTGTGTAGTCAATACTGGTTGATGATGTTGAAAAATGAATATGTAGTAGATGCACTAAAATTTTATTTTTATCATACCTTGTTGTGAAGGCACCAGATTGAGCTGTGGTCATTATCACAGTAATGGTTGATAAAGTTCTCGATGCCTTCGGAGAACGTCTTGAGTATGTCATCTGATGACTGGACCTTATCAGATGCAATGAGGTTGCTGAGGGATGTCTTGCAGTGATTCAGAAAACTCTCTGGCATTCGTTTGCATCGAAAACCAACCTCCTTACACTATGTCAAGTAAGAAACTAAATTGTACAGTGTTACACCTTGATTATTTCTTACCTCGCACTTGTTTTTTTTTACAGTTTCTAAATGCTTGTGCATAGATTTGGCGCAGTGGTTTGAACAGAACGTGAGAATGCCTTCAGGAAAGTACTTGCAGTATGTTGCGTTTACTGAAGAATCTTTATCTGCCACCAGCTCCTTCATTGTAAAGCCATCCTCCTTAGCTGTCCTCAGCAACTCATCCAGCATATCCGCCTCAGCTGCAGCTGACGTTCCTTCCCAGTTGTGACCAGCTCCTCCTTTGGTACGTTATAGTGTCCTTCCCCTCAGGGTATTAGAAACAGTTAGTATTGCTACGTTCTGAATTGGTTGGGCACTGTGTATCCATCGAGAACTACTTTTTTAATGCTGTAATCTCAAGTGAAAAGCCTCATCATAACAACTATCTTCTAGCCACTATTTTTATACGATACATTGGACTGCTGATGATGGTCATTGAAAATGACCAAATTATGTATTACTGTTATATTGGACGAATTGATTACAATAATTTTTATTGTGGTCTCTGCTAAATCCTTGTACATTTTTTATACACATGGCATTAAAAAAAATATGACATTACTATACAATTTTACAACATTTTGTAAAAACAGTAGCATAACTGTGTCATTAAAAGTTGCTCAAATGCACTAGCCAAAAAGTCATTTTTTCCCTTCTTTGTATTAGCAAAGAGCTGAAAATTGGTGAAGTGATCAAGAATCACAGAGCTGCAGTTATTGTAGATGTTGACCAGACACACAGGATCACAGTGAGACGAAGCCACATTTTTGAAGACACGGTTAATGGTCTGCATGGGTTTGATGAAGGAAAACAAATTCGCATTACGTTTCTGAATGAGCCAGCAGTTGATGACAGAGGTCCACGGAAATAATTTTTTTATGTTGCTAATGGGTAGTATTGGGAATAACAGCTCCCTTTTAGATGGTCCACCAGATCGTAGAATCTTGAGACATAATACCAGTGCCTTTCAGGTATGTTTAGGAAAAGCAATATTTCAAGCATCATCACTAGTCTTACTTTATTTAACAAAACCTATAGCATTCATGCATGCCAAGATTGCCAATACATTAAGGATGACAATGCAACTATTTGCATGGAATCATAAAGATTAGACATGCTAAATTTACAAACAGAGCCAAAATCAAAGCTTCAGCTAAATTTCATGATAAGGCATATGGCAGTAGCATGAGGTAATTATTTATAATCAGCTTTTAGATCCAGTTGGTCTGAAAATTCTGAGTGTTGTATTAGTTGATGACAATTGAATGCGGCTTACTTTAGTTTTTCTGATAAAACCTGACATTTGTTTTGTTTGTGAAGGTTATTTAATTTTTTGAAGAGAGCTAAAGACATAGCGTACACAGCAAAAGCTCTCCTATCTGGAAACTTTAGCCACGGTTTCTGAGACAAAAACCTTTCAGTAATGTTTCCTGACAATATCTGGTTAAAAATACATTGTTTCAATGTGACACTTTCAGAGTTATAGCTGACCAATATAAATGTACTTGGTTTATTATAATTCTTATAATTCATTCTTGTGTGTGTAGGATGAGTTATATTTGCAAGTTGGAAAAATAGTTGCACTATCTGTCATTAATGGCGGGCCTGGACCAATTTTCTTTGCTCCTGCTATAATTGATTACCTCTTTGGTGGCATTACTGCAGTAAAGACTGATATACATGATGTTCCAAACGCATCTCTTCAAAGAAAAATTAAAAAGGTTTGTCTATGAAAAGCTGTAACCAGCTAATATTTGGTTGGTTTTGTCCATGCTTTCTGTTTCACATTTTTTTATATCAATGAACTTATATGCAATTACATGTTTATAATGTATTCAAAACTGAGTTTAGAGGTTGTGGCTAAGTATAAGGTCACTGCAAGAGCCATGTAAAGTAAATTGGCCCTTCCAGGATATAACTGACACATTTCTTGGAAAAAGGGGAGCTTTATTACTTTTATACTTTATATCATAGTGCATCACTTGACACTTCACTTGAGAATTGGTAGCTATCAATAAAGCAATATGTGACCGTCTATGGGAAAAACAGGCACAACGTGGCACGCGTAAATGTCAGGAATCAATCGATTTAATTCTTAAAAACGTTGTGGTGAGACAGCCACCACATTACCTGAAGACAAGTCCTGAACATAAAACACTCCTAACTTGGTCATGGTCTATTTTTAGTTATCTAACGGTACACATGCATAACATCCTATTCAATCAATCAACACATCCTATTCAACATGAACTAGTTTCACGTGCATACACCCACATTCACCCTTAATATTTATTGTACCATTTTCGACCTCATGTTTTAGTTCTGTCCTTACTGATTCTTTGAAAGAACTCTTTTGAGCTACTAGAATTCTATCATAGCTACTGGGTATTTTTAAGGCCTAGCTAGCCTAGCCTGGGTAAAGGATTTCTTTGTGCCTGCTCCTTAGCTTTAATCAGCTTGCTGGCTTTTAGTTGGACAAACTCTGGTGGCAGCAACTAACCTGTTTCCATCCCACCACAAATGTATTGAATAAGCCTGCAGAAGGGAACGGTTAGGGCACATATAAAACTCGGAGAGCTCAATATGGATGCCGAGGAATGTGTAAGTGCAAAAAAAAATTTTTTTTGATAGGGCCTAATTTTCCTGTAGACGGTCACATATAGAGATATTGAGCAAAGTTTCTGCTTATGAAACACAAATCTTAAGTACAATTTTGTTGTGGTTATTCATATTTCTAACTGACATAGCGTGTTTGTTATACTTTATTTTACAGCTACAAGATACTTGCAGTGAAGGAGAATTTCATGACCTGTTATCAAGTGAAGATTATGATTTCCATTACATTTGTGGTGTTTCTAAGCCTTCTTTTCATACTCCATTTTCTGAAAAGGAGAAAGTTGTTAGTGCCATGTGCCTTCATTATACTATTCTTGTAAGTTTGGCTGAATTGGAACAACTACGACGTGGACTTGCCGTGCAAAACTTTAATTCACGAATGGATAGCTATCCTGCTTTACTCAGAACAGCTTTTGAACCTCCTCAGCATGAAATATCAAGTAGTTTCATTCAGGATATGTTTTTGGCTGAATTTTCACCCAAAGGATGTAATCAGAGGGAGATCGAAGAGGCTATATTGATGTGTTGGGTTCAGTATCTTCACCACACAGAATGTAAGTATCATGACTATGTTTAGGAAGTAGCTATCCAGTCACATACGAGCTATCTGATTAGTCTGTTGTGTGAATCTATTTCAAGTAGATATTTTCATACTAGCCTGAATAAATATCATTGGAAGTAACTGAGTTTGCTACATGTTTGATTCACCTTCAGGATGAACAGGCCCTTCACACCAAAACTTGAAACTTCAGTCTCTGCAAATTTGAGTGGCTGAAACAGTTGATAAAGGTCAAAGCGCCCCTTTGAACAAGGTCACCCTTTACTCTCTATTTTAACCTTCCATGGAATCCAACCCGGAGTAATTGAAAATCGTGGGCGAATTCAATTTGTTGCCTAGCAACAAATTACCCCTACTTCCGAAAATCGAGGGTAAATTCTTGTAAACTATTGTTATAGCATTGCAGCAACAGAATAGAAATAAATGTGAATAATCAAGCTATAATATAAGTTGGTGTTGCTATTTATGGAGTCTTGTAGTTGTAGACCTGGAGACTTCTGGGACTATTATTGTGAAGACTCTGGAAGAATCAGCAAGTCTCTGACTGGACAAAGGCTTCAGTAATCTTCGCTTATTATGAGAACTTATGTATTTACACTAAAAAATATTTGGAGTTTCCTCCAGCAGGATTGTGCAGTTTGGTCAATCCAGTCAAATCATTCCTGAACTGCAGGGTAGGGTATTATTCTGCAATTTTTCCTGCATTCATCCTGAAACTTCGAGATGATAAGGACTGACTGTAGACTGTAACAGTTTTGAAAGAGTTTTGACTAAAACCGTTTAATAGAGTTCCAAAGAAAGCGTTCTGAACAAGAATTAGTATGAGGGTGAGGAGGCTACACTGAAGCAATTGACTGATACCCCGAGCACACGATATGTATAAGTGTAAATCATTTATAACCAAGGTGATTTTATTAATCGTTGTTTCAGGTAAACATATTCAATTTAAGGATTATTCACAGTATCCTATTAACCTATATGTTTCTATTATCTGCATTTCTTAAGACTTGTCATAACAGACATGTCATTACAAACATGTTACCTCTTTTAGTTCAGACCAGTGGCTACCTCATTGCTCCTGAAGTGCAAGTAGTTTTTGCTGGAGAAACTGCTTTTATAAAGTGTACTCTTCCACATGCCAAATGGAAAAAAAAAGAAGGCGTGATGCCACCCCAGGTATCTATTACAGAAAATGGTATTTCTCTTTTTAAACTAACGGTCAAGGACACTGGCAATTATACGTGCTATCAGACAAAAATTAAATTCACTGTGGAATCATTAACTGCTCTAGTAATTGTAGGAGGTATATTATTATTTCCTGTACTTTTTTTTTGTGTTTGGTTTTTTTTGTTTTGTTCTTGTTTTGTTTTGTTTTTTGTTTGTTTTTATAAACTACAGTAGCCTCACTTTTATTTTAGTTATAACTCCCCTTTTATTAGCCAATTATTGGCGAGCGAACGTGAAGCCAAGAGGAAACTCTGGGGTAAAACAATTTGAACATCCCGATATTTGTTTGTGTATATATGTGAGGAAGTATGTATGTCATTTTGTACTTAGACCTTCGCGTTTATGTGTTTGATTCTGGACACCCTTCCGTTGGTGTACCTCCAATAAACACAATCTTTTTGTTTAGGTTCGCACCATTCAAGGAAATTAATTATTCACCACAAATGAAAAGAAGCGAGGCGGTTTCTTCAGCGGCTGTATTCAATAAATGCGGGGCTATAACTAACTACCTGGGTTTAGCTTTTATGGGAGCTTCTAGTTTTGCGCTAAAACAGGCTGAAGGCTGCAGTGGGTGATCTGGAGCTACTTATGTAGAAAAAATTCTTGGGGGAAAAGAAGCGCTGGACTGCAGCTGAACGCCACCAGAAGTTAGTCTGATTGTTGTGCTCGTACTTAAACCTATTCTTACGCTTGGTGTGACGAACTTCCGAAGTACTCAACAGTAATGTGAACAATCCGGTACATCACCTACACCTTTAGCGGCCACACACAATCCAGTATTTATGTCCTCACTGAATCATTCTTGCAAAATATAAGCTTACAGAAAACTATTTCTTTTCAAACCATTATGAATACATCTATAAATATTTGCACCAATTGCATTTTGTAATTTAAATATTATAATTTTGCGTGTTTTACAGTAGAGGATTTAACTAAGGCATTATAAGTACATCTATAAATATTTGCACCAATTGCATTTTGTAATTTAAATATTATAATTTTGCGTGTTTTACAGTAAAGGATATAACTAAGGCCAAACCGAGACTAATAAAACAGCATTTATATCAATCAAGCTCCTTCCGGTGCAAATCTGATAGAGAAGTTGCTTGGTTCTATCACAAAAGAATTATACAATTCAAGAACGTAGCTAGAGATAGTTATAACAATTTGCACATCGCTTCAAGTAGAATGGAAAATGGTGGTGAATATTATTGTTATGGATATGATAGAAAACATAAGGTTTATTTCTTGAGCAGGGTGTTTTTTGTAGTAATTGGTAGGTTTTACAACTACAATCCATTTTATAACTACCATATACTTTTTGTGATGTAAGATAAATTAAATATTTTGCATACATCCTTCTTTCATTCATACAGCTAAATTATTAATGTAAGACCCCATGTCTCTCACATATTATAGTTATTACATTAATCTTATAATTGCATGACTTCTAACCATAGTACCCTTTTTAAAAATTTGCATTTTTGTTATTTTAACCCCATTGGGGTTGAAGAGCTCCCATAGCTACTATATAGCTAAATAGTAAGGGTGTTGTAGTGTTGTAGAGCAATCAAAAGTAAGTTGAACAGTAACAGTTATAGTTGAGCCCCCCCACAATAAAAAACACCCCATTGATAATTGCAGAGACTGAAGTTTCAGAGTTAAAAAAAATAGAGTTGTTTATCTTGAGGCTCACTTACTTATATTCTACCATGCTCCCATTAAATGTGTTGTAGAACCCAAACTCACATTCTCAATAGAGTAAATGCTCACTTTTTTTTACCAGGGTGAGCATGAAAAAAAAATCTTATTTTATGCTGCCATTTTTTAGCTTCTAATTTTTTATCCTCTACTTTTTTAATGTCAAGATTAGAGTTTAGTAGGATATGGAAGTCATTAAGTCTATATTTTTTTTAACAACATCATTGAAGTGAAAAATCAACCTACCTGTTTTGTTGCTTTCAAAGAGAGGTAGCAATGTGCTAATACATCCAGCCAGTAAATGCTGCTGCTTCACACTATAAAACTTAAAAACTTCGCATTTACCACAACCCTTACAATCTAGATTATAAAAAACAACTAGCAAGTACCCAGACACACAGCGGCGCCTGAGGACTGCAAAGTAAGAATGCATAGCACCAGTTATCTGGCCAGTTATCATTCTCTACCATTGATTACTTAAGTTTCTCTCTCCTGCTCTCTTTTTTCTGAACTATCTGAGCTTCTGTTATCCCCCACCTCTCCTTTCTTCAACTATTTCTTCTTCATTCAAGGAGTCCCCTTTTATTCTATCTCCCTAGCTATCGGGGTTGTGGACTTAAGCTACCTGAAGCGTTTGTCTTTTCCTAACTTCCGCCTCCCTTACGGAAACTAAGCCCAGCCTTTACTCGCTGATTCCACCCTCTTATTAGTTACAGTTAACCGCTAGCCTATGGCCTACTCTTCCGTTCTATTTTAAACCTGCGACCTTACCCCCTTGATTCCACCCATTGTTAGTCACTATTAGTCGCTTTTTACCTTCTCTTCTGTACTTTCAATTTCCTTTGTTAACATACGCCGCTTTCATTTGGGTATTGCACAAGCTACGGAGTTAAGCACTTTCTACCAATGGAGGACGCTTTACCTTAGCTGAGATGACGAGCTTTGCCAAACCCCCAAGCTCACAAATTGCTCACAGATTGTTCTAGGGTATATGGGCACCAATTGTTCCGGTGTATACCCTCCGGTCGTCGCCAGCGGCGTAAACGCCACTTGAGTCAACCTCGCCACAGTCTTCGTTACTAACACACAAGCTATTATTACTCCGATACGACATTTTACTTAGATTTAGTGCTCACTTAGGTGAAATTTTAGCGTGCTCAACAATGCATTAAAAAGTGAATCGAATCTTTTAAAAAAATTGAAGTTAGGCTCTGCAAAGTACTCCACTGTTAAAAGATAAATTATTGAGGAAAGCAATGAGTGTGCCAGCAATCACCTAAAGGTGTATTAATTTGGGCATAATAATGCTCTTGAAAGGATCGTTTCATATATTTACAAAAAATATTCCTTTCCGCTCATTTTTCATGTCTGAGGGTAAATGACAAATCAATGGAGAAATACTTTGGCCCGTTTATGACCCAGTCAGGTAGTAAAATGAAGCCAAATCATCAGAGACTAACTTTTGCCCTGTCTCGTCCATATATTATAGGTTGTGGTATTTATATCAAATTAACCAAACACCAAATAATTTATTAAATAACAAAATTTTCAAATTCTAATTTTTTAATTTATACCACTAAGTGATTCAAGTATTTTATTGTAAGCATAGCCAAATATTTGTTAAAATAATTTCTTATTAACTAATTCAGTTCCAAATAAATTGATTCCTTCAAACGTGATTCTAAGGAAGGGTCAGGATGTGAGTTTCCAGTGCACCTCAGCATATCCAGAGGACACTAAATTTTTTTTTAACCACGGTAAACTCCCAGATAATGTCAATAAAATTGGTAACGAATTGTATATTCGAAACGCTAATGGAAGGAATAAAGGAACTTATGAATGCTTGGGAAAATTAAACAACCGTCCACATTTTTCACTCCTTTCAGCGGTGGCAACTGTAAAGTTTAGAAGTAAGAATTTTGATTTTAAGGAACTCCTAGTATTTATTGCACTAGAATACGTTACCTTGGTATTCATGCAAGCCCAGTACACAGTCAATTTAATGTTCCTTGGATAATACCGAGTATCAATAGTCTGATTGGCTACTCAACAGACTTGTTGTTCTTACCCAGCAATTTAATGATATATTATAAGTACTGAATTTAACCCTCCGCTTGCAAGTGCATCATTATGCTTTGTTTGTATATTTATCTGTTTGTCTGTTTGTCTATTTGTCTCTTTGTCTGTTTGTCTATTTGTCTCTTTGTCTGCTAGTCTGTCAGCATAAAGATAAGGAAATATTCATGAATACACGTGCCATCGGTTGTCCTCGTCTGTCATCGTCGTTACAGGCACACAAGCGTATTATTGGCGAGCGAGCGTAGCGAGCGAGACACTTACAGGGGTAACACAATCGAAAATCGGGGATGTTTGTTTATTTATTGGCGAGCGAGCGTAGCGAGCGAGACACTTACAGGGGTAAAAATGAAAAAATCGGGGATGTTTGTTTATTTATTTATTTATATATATGTTTGGACGTATGTATGTCATTTTGTACTTTGACCCTCCGTATTTTTGTGTTCGCTTGGCGTTCGACCCCGTCCCAAACTTCACTAAACAGAATCCTCTGGTTTAGCGACCATTACCCGTATCACCTTAGAAATTGAATTGTTTACCGCTTTGAATTGTTTTGCGGGTGCTGGGAGCTCCATTTCAATTCGAGTTAGTGGCTGTGGTAAGTTAATACACTATTTGTCACAGTTATAGCACTACTCAACAGCATTTACTTGACAATTCATTGTCCACTAGACGAACCACGAAGGTATGTCTTGCGTAGGTATGTTCAGTTGTGTGAAAGTATTGTGCGTTACAACTACTATTAAGAATATCACAAAGAAAATTTTAAATAACGTGACTTGATTTTGTTGCTTCTTTTTCAATTCAAACTGTTGAGGGGAGTGGTTACTATGGCATTGAATCCCCTTTACCGTATATGCGTAATTTAGCAACTCAACTTTATTTTAGTAGTTTGAGTAACAACAGTGTAGTTTAAAGCTCGCTCGCCATTTGTGCTCAAGCACACCACTAGTTTAGATATATGTTTGGACCTATGTATGTCATTTTGTACTTTGACCCTCCGTATTTTTGTGTTCGCTCGGCGTTCGACCCCGTCCCAAACTTAACTAAACAGAATCCTCTGGTTTAGTGACCGGTACCGTATCACCTTTGAAATTGAATTGTTTACCGAACTGTGACAAGTATCGTATTAACTTACCACCGCCACTAACTCGAATAGAAATGGAGCTCCCATAAGTTTTTGCGGTTTAACTGCACTCAACAGCATTTACTTGACAATTCATTGTCCATTAGACGAACCACAAGGTAAGTCTTGCGTAGGTATGTTCAGTTGTGTGAAAGTAGTGTGCGTTACAACTACTATTAAGAATATCACAAAGAAATTTTTAAATAACGTGACTTGATTTTGTTGCTTCTCTTTCAATTCAAACAGTGGCGGGGAGCAGTTACTATGGAATTGAAACCCCTTTACCCCATAAACTTAATTTAAAAACTCAACTTTAATTTAGTAGCTTGAGTGTTTGTTGTTAAAATCAATCATTTAACAATCGTGTAGTTTAAGGCTCGCTCGTTATTTGTGCTCAAGCACACCACTAGTTATATAGACTAATGAAGGGCCGCAGGTGTGACAAAAAACCAGTCCTTACTCTCATCATAATGTAAAAATGCCATTTTTCGAACCAACTAGGCTGGAAACTCCTTTCCACGACTTTCTTCAAGCCAAAACGACGCTTTGGAAATCGGAAGTTTAGTGGCTGGTGTGGTTTGAAGGGAACGACCTGGAATCCAAAGAAAAAGCCATTTCCACGTGGCGATAAATCAGAGAGAGGGAGTAGAAAAGGTGGGCTATAAATTATAGTGGAGGGGGGGGGGGGGGGCTACTACAATGCACAAGAGCAAAGAGCATCTCAAAAAATTTTGTCCGGCCAAAACCGCACCAACCGGACCGGCTAATTTTTTTTTTGACTTACTTTGGACTTAGAATATTTTCTGATGTGTGGTAACCCGGAAACCACGCCTCTTCCTACGTACATATGGGTAAAGGGTGCCTACGTGGCTTCCTCTTTTTGGAATCGACTTAGTATGGCTTCTTCTGGAGTAGTTCACAGCATAGTTTGTCCGCAGTCTGTTGAACTGAAGAATGTTATTATTCATGGAGCAATTTTTGAACGAATTCTTGGTGGATCTGAAGAACCTACGGGAATTGGCTGTGTGATGAAGTAACTAATCAGAATATATAACTTTATTTATTTAAATTTAAAATTATGTCTGTTTATTTAATAATAGGGAGTAAATGCCATTCTTGCAAGAATTCTTTACTATGCTCAAAAAGATGGTTATGGCAAGGTCGGTTAATTCTGTTGATTTAATATTCTTGTTTATTTTGCAGTTATGGTATGTTACTTTAGAAAGTCTACCTATTTAGTTCATACTTCTATGAGCGGTTAAGAAGAAATTTTGATCATGCATGTGACATGGCAAGCTCAATTATGGCGAAGCAGTTATGTATAGTTATTGTTGTGCTACATTGTTTGTTTTTATCTGCAGCCAGATGTCATAGGCTCCGTTAAAAAAAATAATACTTCAAGGACATAGAAGAAGTCCTTAATTTTAAGACTGATGTCCTGTGTCCTTCTAGGGTCTTTTGTTTGTACTGCCATTTGACAACACTATATTGATATTGATATTATTTTAATCAAAACCTACCATTTATGATTCAGATACTGACAATAGAGATTTTATTAAAAGGAAATTGCCATTGATCTACTCTTAAACAGTTAGCAATAGTTTCTTTAAGGGATATCATTTATAGTCGGTAAAGAATGTTGTCTAGGCCCTGGCAGAATAAACTAGCATTTTTTCTCTGTCGGAATAATAGACATGAATTAGCATAGTAGAATAATTCTAGAGTAGCTAATATATGCATTTAATGCAATGATAAGGGTAGCTACAAATAAGAATAATCAGTGCAAATGGTCCATGGTGTTTATTACTAAACACTTCTAGGAGTGTAGTACATCTTTCATTACTTACAGCACATTTATTTTTACTCCCACTCACTATTATGGAGCAAGATTCAGCAATAGAATGCAGCTGCCAGTATGTTACAGTATGGAGAGAGAAAAACAAAAAAACACAGGTTTATTATTTTATTTATTTATTTTTTTGCCACTTGGGTTAGCTACTAAGCTTATAAAAATGGAAGAAGGTTGTAGTAAAAAGCAGATGTACTTCATAATAAAAGTAAATTTCCAATTAGTATGGGTGTGATTTTGGTGTGGTTATGATGATTAGGGGGTGGTGACTAGTGGGTATGGTATGTCCTTGAAGCATTTTTTTTTAACGGAGCCCATATGACATATAGGAAGAAAATGTTTTGACAGTTATGGGTAAGAAATGTTCTGACAGTTATGGGGGCATAGTGGAGGCCTTACTGGACCCATTCAATTCAGCCACAGTTTTTCAGGGAAGTAGTTAAGTTTGAACTGCAAATTTATTCACACAATAGGCCTAAAATGGAAAAAGAATCAAAATTCCTGGTTAGACAATAAGCCAATAGTCATTGTCATCGTACTAGCAAAATGCTACAGGCTACCCTTAAAACTACCCAACAACTTTTCAAATTCTATTCCTAAACAACTACCTACTTAATTTTGTTCATATCCTTAGGTTTTTGAAGTTGACATTTCAAGACAATAATTAGAACAAGTATTTACCCTGATTACAAATTTTTAAGAGTGGACAGAAATAATAGTTTATATAAAGTTTAAAAAGTTAATAACAGTTAAATTGCATAGCTTTAATTACCATTTTCCAGCATTTTGTATGTTTTTTGAAACATTGCCTTTTAAAGAATGAAAACGTCGTCCTTTTGGTTGCTTTTTTCCTGGTAGACTGTGTGTATCAAATTTAAGATTTTTGCATTGCCTTCCAGATGGAATCTTTGATTTTCCACGTGAAGATTTACCACGTCGTCTACCTGCTGAAGTTGCCTGAATACATATCCTTTTTCCATGGCGAATAGTTCCCATCACAGATTTCCTTGACACTGAGCCTCCCCATGTAACTCCAAATTGATGAAAGGCAGATGCTAGCTTTGCAGTAGACTTATTTTCAGACATTGCTCTGTAGCGTCTCAAAAACTTGGCAACACCACTGGATAATTGCTGGTCATCTTTAGATATCAAAAGCTTTAAACTATCTGCAAACTCGTCAATGTCATTTTTCAATTGTTTGGTATTTACAATTTCCAAACAGTCTTCTTTGTTTGCATTTGACACAAAATGGTCACAACCAGATCTTATTAAATCCCACTGAGTACCCTCAAAATTGCTTGTATCTTTATCTGTACAATCAGGGATATTTTGTTGCTTCTCTTTCTTTGCTTGCTGATGCAGTGAAGCATAATAAGACAACTTGTTAATTGCCCCACTACCTAAAGCTATAGTTGCAATCATCAGTCTTGAGCTTGGTGATTGGGTACATAAAAAATTAAAAGATTCACACCCAAAGTGTTGAACAACTGCAGCTTGATGAATACAGCAAGAACCATCTTGTCCCTTTTCACAAGTGCAAATTCCTAGTTTTATATCAACTGTGTGATACTTGTTGGAATCACTACAGCTTCTGACTTGAAAATATTCATTTGAAACATGTGCACTATTTTCTTTTAAAACTTTGTTGGAAACAAGACCTTGAAGTCGAATCTGTGATTTGAAATTGCTATTAATTTTTTTGATAATACAAGTCCATAACATCATAGATAAAAGTAAACATTTGAACAAGATTAAAAGCCTTTACACGAGAAAAAACAAATTCCTTCAGAATTTTAATTCCCGCTTCAGCATAATTATTTGTATTATTACCACGAATTAATACGTTCTTTCTGAAACAGTGGGCCCAAGCTGATCGCTTATCCCAAAGAATCTTGAAATGTTTTACAAAACTTGGATACTTTATTATGTTAGTGTTAGTAACTAAATTGTCATAAAGTTTTGTGATATTGGTCTCATTTCTTTCATAAACAAGAGTTTTGACTTCATTAATAATTAATACACGATCTTCTTTATCAATTTTGTTCTTACCATCTAATAACCAAGTCCATAGGCGCTGTAGAAAATGAAAAGTACACAAAAATATCACAGCATGTGGCCAACATTTGTGAAGAGCTGCTCTTTCAGCTATACTATCATCGGTCATAAAAACTTGGGGTCCAGCTCTAGAACTTCTACCAAAAAATGAATTTTCTGGCATGACAGATTTCAAAAGTTCTAAACCATTATATATTGTTTCCTCTCTCTCATCAGATGTTAAAATCACACCCAGGGGAATACCGGAAGAAGAAGAATGAGTAGACATGATAAAGATAGAAGTGTTAAAGCGATCCATAGAAGAGGATGAATCCAGAAATACCAATTCACCAGCTTGGCAAATATTTTTGTGAGCCCTTGACATAAGTGGTGTGCAAATGGCAATAATAAGAGGTTTGTCACTGTGATCTCTTTTACGTCTTTTCTTCTTAGGTTCCTACTCAACATCACTCATGTCAGAGTGCTTTTCATACCACTGAAGAATAGCTTTACCACCTTGTTCACTGTTCTTAGCATTGTATGTGTCTACTTCTAATAGTAGTCTTTGAAAAAGGAGTAGACCATCCTCTTTTCCGTAACATTTTTCTCTCCAATGTTGAAAAAGCCGACTCACATCCTGAACAGATGGATTTATTGCTCTGTCTGCTAGGGAAGACTGCTTTACGTCATCTGAGCTAGCATTAAGAAGCAAGTGTTGCTCATGAGTGTGTCTTGCAGATGATGCACTGTGTCCATCATCAAACAATTTAAAAGATTTCTGTTTTGTTTCCATTGATATGGGACGAAAGCTAAGTGAATGAGCGGATACAATCGGATGATTGTGGGTAAAATTTATTTTTAAAACAGCTTTATGGGTTTGAAAGTAAGAAAATTTGGAACAAAGTTGCCGTTTTGAAGGAATCTGGCCAACAAGAGATAACCTCGAAGGACATTTGGTTTTCTTGTTTCTAATATTGGAGGGAAACATTTTTCGTTCTTTTTTGGACTGCAGTTGCGAGTATTTCTGCCTGCTTTTTACTTGGTTGCTTCTTTAAATGCTGACAGTGCATTTCTAATTTATATGCTGTTCGTTTCATACCACTTTTTGAAGTACGAGTTACTCTGTATGTGCAATAGCTATGTTTCATTAAAGCTTCTAGAAATAATTTAGCTTCATTAACATCTTGTAAATTGATACGCACTATTAGATCAAAATTTTTCTTTGGTGCACCTTCAAAGTGATAGCATTCTTTTTCTACATAGCTTTCTACCACATATGTAAGTTCATCATCTGATGGTAATAAATTTTGCAAAATATGGTTTAATTCTGACCAATGCTGAGGTACTATTATAGCTCCTAAATCATTTGTTTTTGTATCTTTACACTTCGAAAGATAACCAGAAGAACCTAAACACTCAATAATCACACAATTAGCTACCATACATGTACGTTTTAAAGATTACCTTGATGTTGAGCCTCATTTAATGTTCCAATCTTATCAGGACTGAACACATCTTTAGATGAAAAACCTTGATCTGTTGAAAATTTAACACGAAATATAAAACTTCATATTAAGAGTAAAATAATGACATCTGAAGGTTAGATGTATCAAGGTTAAACGAATTGGTTTCATATTCTTCTTTACGTTCTTTTATTTCTCCAATAGTGTTATCTATTAAAATGACATTAAATATAGTGTTCAAAATTTGCTACTGAAAATTACTTTGCTATAGAATTTTGGTTATGCTTTTTGCCAGTTTTACAAACAGGTTAAAATGTTTTCGTGAGCTGAAAATTGTCTACTAATAATAAAGTTTTGGCCAGTATATTGTTAAATTTATGGCATGATCAAGTATCAAGCTGTTGCACTTGTTTTTCTTGAAACTATGATAGATATAATAATTTTTACCAATATTTTGTTTAACTGTCCATGTCTGTATGGGCTCATTAAACTGATCAACTTTTGCTGTATTTTTCTAGCCATGCTATCCTGTTTGCCACACTGCACGATTGGAACACACCATTACCAACATACTGACACTATAACTTTGTTTTTACAGTAATGGCTAGCCATGCTGCAATGCTTACCATTGCTGATAGAAAAAGATTCTGCCTGGCCACTTAAAGTAGATTCCACTATAGTATAGAAGTATAGTGAATCAATAAACTAATAGTAATTCTACGCCTTACATGAAGAAAACTTTAAGTGTTCAATTTGGCCTCTTGAGGGGGTATTGCTTTCAGGGTCCCTAAAAACATGACCCACAAAAACTGAAACATTTAAAGTCCCAACTCTCAAAATGTAACTTACTCTCCAATACTTGCCTTGATAACCTCTACAAATTCTTTTCTGTAAATATGTCCATTGTGCTGTAAGAAAAGTCCAAAGTAAACAGAAATCAAAACTACAACAATTATAACAAAAAAAGCAAAACCTAACAAATAAACTTGCAAGAAGAGACTCAAGCCACAGTTACACCAATATTACTCATCAATCACTGCATTTAATCATATCCTCCTCTATATATATACCTTTTGTATTCTAAACGGTTTGTAATTAGTGTGATTCCTTCATCATAATGTGCTGTTATTTTTTATAAAATGTAAACATAAAAATTATAGGAAAGTGAAACAATTAGCCAACATCACTAACTAGCTTTGTTAGATACTTCAGTAAAGCATTACAAAGAGGGACAAACTACATTTATTTAGCATAACAAAATTCTTTTAAAAAACTGAACCTGGTTTAGTATATAGTTTGAAGGGAAGCACATCAGAGTGGTAGCTATGGTCAACTAAGCTAAAATACAAACTCTTATAAACCACATATAACTCACAAGCTGGAATGAAGGTGCTGAAAGTGCTCAGTCCATATCCCAATATGCAAACAAATAAGTAGCATAGCTAAGGATCTTCTATCTCCACACACAATACAGCACTTTTCCCTTCACTGTGATGCTACGCCAGAGTAAATAACCAGTAAAACTTTAGTAGTAAAAGCGCTACCTGTGCAATGTTACAGAGCCTGGTAAGAAGCCACTTTTGAGAACCGTTGTTGATAGATTGAATGAATGAATGACAGCATGACGAATTGATTACTATAAAACCCTCATGCACATGCGCGGTGAGAGTTTAATGAATGAATGAACTAGAGCACTAAAGTGCAAACCCTCAGTGCTATAGATAGCTACGCCTAGGACTTTCAACGGCTTACCCAGTACTTGATCAGGGCCATAAAAAGGGGCGTCACTGCTACTACCAGCTGTTTCAGGAGAACAAGGCCGAAAACAAAAAATCTGGAACATTAAAGGCACTGACTTTATCAAGTTCTCTATGTGTGCATAGTTTCAGAGCCTGAGAAGTAGCCATCTTCGAGAGCTGCTGTTGACAGAATTACTTCATGACAGAGTGAATGAATGACAATATGACTACCATAACCCTCAGGCACATGCGCACTGAGCGTTAATGACAATTTGAACCGTAAACCCTCAGGCGAATGCACCCTAAGGGTTTAACAACAGCAATAACAGTAACAGCTCTCCCAATTATTTCCTTCACTCATAATCCCATCATGCACATATTACATACTGGATTAATCCTTGGGAGTGTAAAATTGCCATCACAATAAACTTCTTGCTCCAATCCCTAAGTAGTACAATAGTAATAACAATAGCAATAACAAAAAACTAAAAAACAAAACAACAACAACTAATAACAAAAATAAGTCCAAACCTTGATCATTAACACTCCACAGTCGTATGAATTGGTTTGTTTGGGAAAACTCTGCAGGAATAATTAAACTTCAGTTATTTTGTTACTGCCTGTAACTATTGTCAACAAAATATTGAAGACAAAAATATTTTTTTATAAAAATTTTATTATCTTCAACGATAGCTTAGGCTACACTAGAATGTCAAAAAATTGTACCTGTTTTTCATATACTATCTTCCAATCCAAAATCTTGGGGTATACATATTGACTGTAAATTATTGTTAAAAACATAGTGATTCATTTTGGTGAAAATGTTAACCTACATGATTTTCTTAGCCACTACTGTTTGTTCTATATGCAACGAGTCCAAAACTTTAATACAGTATTGATCAAGTTTAATAACCTAAGATAAAATAAAAGGGAACAAGCGGAATGCAGTGCTAAATTGGGACTCTATTCTTGTTGATTTTTTTTGCTTACTACTGCCATCCAATGAGAATTAATGCATATCGGAATTAACGATTTCTGCATATTTTAGACATCTGGCTGCAGATAAATACAAACAATGTAGCACAACAATAACTATACATAACTGCTTCGCCATAATTGAGCTTGCCACGTCACATGCATGATCAAAATTTCTTCTTAACCGTTCATAGAAGTATGAACTAAATAGGTAGACTTTCTAAAGTCACATACCATAACTGCAAAATAAACAAGAATTATTAAATCAACAGAATCAACCGACCTTGCCATAACCATCTTTTTGAGCATAGTAAAGAATTCTTGCAAGAATGGCATTTACTCCCTATTATTAAATAAACAGACATAATTTTAAATTTAAATAAATAAAGTTATATATTCTGATTAGTTACTTCATCACACAGCCAATTCCCGGTAGGTTCTTCAGATCCACCAAGAATTCGTTCAAAAACTGCTCCATGAATAATAACATTCTTCAGTTCAGCAGACTGCGGACAAACTATGCTGTGAACTACTCCAGAAGAAACCATACTAAGTCGATTCCAAAAAGAGGAAGCCACGTAGGCACCCTTTACCCATATGTACGTTGGAAGAGGCGTGGTTTCCGGGTTACCACACATCAGAAAATATTCTAAGTCCAAAGTAAGTCAAAAAAAAAATTAGCCCGGTCAGGTTGGTGCGGTTTTGGCCGGACCAAATTTTTTGAGATGCCCTTTGCTCTTGCGCATTGTAGTAGCCCCCCCCCCCCTCCACTATAATTTATAGCCCACCTCTTCTACTCCCTCACTCTGATTTATCGCCACGTGGAAATGGCTTTTTCTTTGGATTCCAGGTCGTTCCCTTCAAACCACACCAGCCACTAAACTTCCGATTTCCAAAGCGTCGTTTTGGCTTGAAGAAAGTCGTGGAAAGGAGTTTCCAGCCTAGTTGGTTCGAAAAATGGCATTTTTACATTATGATGAGAGTAAGGACTGGTTTTTTGTCACACCTTCATGCTGGGATTCAAGATGAAACTCATGAAGACTAGTATACTAGGGCTGATCCTGCTTTTGTAAGTTCTTAATACATTTAGCCTGGCTTTTGGAAGTTTACTAAAAATGCTTCTAATTCTATGTAAGAATTATGTAAGTATGCCAGTTAGTCTTGCTTCATTCTATATACCAGTATAGTTTTTATTAATTTTCACGTAATAAATAATAGCTAATACATTTAGCCTGGCTTGTGGAAGTTTACTGAGAATGCTTCTAGTTTAATGTATAAGGTATGCCTGTATGCTAATTAGTCTTTTTACTAAAAAAGGCCTCTGGTTTTATGTAAGATTTATGTATGCTAAATAGTTTTGCTTCAAGAGGTTTCAGTAATTGGAAGGATGGTACAATTGGAATAAAAAAGCATGAGTGTAGTGATTGCCATTCAGAGGCTGTAGAAGCAGTTATTACGTTTCCATCACAGTTACCCATAATGTTGCTGAGACACTCTCTGAAGCCTTGCCTCTTAGAAGGAAAAAAAAAACAGAGCTGCATTATTAAATATCATGCATGTAGTGAGATATCTTGCTAGGCAGGGTCTTTCGCTATGAGGTGACAGAGATGAATCAGATAGCAAATATATTCAGCTGCTTAAATTCATGGCACAATTTGATCCAGTACTAGAAGAGTGGTTGAAAAGAAAAGACAATGTGTACACCAGTGTTGTTATTCAAAATGAAATGATAAAGATAATGGCCATTCACATTCTACGTGATCTTGCTTCCATTCTGCAGTCAACACCATTTCTAACCATTATAGTTGATGAGACGACAGACTGCTCAAATAAAGAACAAGTCAATTTTTTTGCGCTGGGTTGCGGATGACTTTGAAGTATTTGAAGAATTCTTAGGCTTATACCACACAGATAGCATTGATGCAGCTAGTATTACGTTTATTATTACAGATTTGTTGCAAAGATTTAACCTCAGTATTGGAAAATTATGTGGACAATGTTATGACGGTTACAGTGCTATGTCAGGAAGCCCTGGACTATTGCAGGCTCTTAACTTCAACAACTCAGACTGTAGTAGCTAAGTTGGAAGGTTGATTCTTCTTCCTGGTCCTTCGAACTGAAAGCCTAGCTCGGGAAATTTACACCTTCCCGAACAGTATCTGTGCATAATCTGCCAAACTACTGAATGCTTCCACTATTCTGAAGATTTAAAGTGTTTATTTGATTTTAGAATGGCTTTCTTTCATGAATACATAGATTCAATCTGAAGAAAAGTGACTACACAGACTTCAGCGACCATTACCTATTGTTGCCAGTTTCAGAAAATCACATTATATATGTATATACTTTTAAACTATCATGTTATCATTGCTTCTTTATAATTGAGGGTGTGGCTTAATGTCCCTGAACTATGATTAGATAAGTTGGCAACTATGATATTACCAATCAAATGCAGAATTACTCTCTTACCTCAATTTCCTGAATAGTGATAACTTCTGTGGTATCCAATTTAAGCCATTCTAACTGCCTCAATTACCAGTTAACTACGGTCGCTTGGTTTCATTGTGAAGCTCTACCTAGCTAGTATATTTGGGAGAGAGTCAGGCTGGCAAGGCTAGCTGCGTGCGTGCATTGGGTGCATGCACGTCACGTGATTTGTGCCCTCCCCTTTTGCGGCTTGGGGGTGAGCCGAGGGCTTTCCCTCTGCTACGACCCTGGGGATGCCTGAGGCCCAGCCCTCCAGCCTGACCAGTCACATCCGCAATGTGGCGTACGTCCTTTTTTTCTTTTTTCTTTTGCGGATGGAAAATCCTTCTGCTGCCTTTCTTTCCTCGTTATTTATTTATTTATTTATTTTTTGCTGTCTTGCCCGATTCAGGAACCGGATGGTGCAGGGGATGGTGGTGGGTCGTTAGGACGAGTTCCGAGGAGCTTACCGTTTAGCCGCACTTACTCTTGTCGGAGCCACGAGGTGGTCATCTGGCACGTGCGCCTCTCATCGAATTTCGTGATCACTGCGCCTGCGCTGTGCTCCTCGCTAGTGGAAGGCTGCCCACTTGGCTCGTTGCATGCTGAGCCCCGCCTGACTCCCTCCGTTAACCTATAGTATGTCCAAGTTAAGTTGGCCGCAAGAAAAACTTGAATAACTTTAGAACGGAAGCAGCTACGCATCCGGGGTTTGCACCATTGGAAAGCTCGCGCCGAAGCGATTAAAAATATTCCCTCAGTAAACTCCAAAACCGGAGAAAAAGTGCTATTCCAAAACTCAATACAAAAGTCTATGGGAATAGAAAAAACCACAGGTTTCCTGCTCAAAACGCGCCCGCTTTTAGTCACGCGGTATGGCTCAATTTATCACGCGGACTGTCTTCATTAAGAATTTTGTAAACAATGAGCGGCTTCTTCTCAGATTGCTGTGTTTCTAGCTTTATATCACGATTAGCTTAGGTTGCGAGTGTGGAAAAAGGATAGACGGAGTGTTCTGTTGTTGCGGAGGGTACAGGACCACCTGATAGGATGTTGGTAAGATTATTTGTCTACCTGTTCAATAACAAATGCCATATAGCCAATATTATTTCAGTGATATAGCTATCATTTAGCTAGCAACTTGTAATACAGCCACACTTAAGCTGTTTGCCTTTAAATTGTGTGCTTGTCAAAGTCGTGTTTATGCCAATTCCTTTCTTCACTATAATAGATGCCGTTTATTGTAAGAATTAGGACCAACTCGGGAAGAACTCCACCTTCAACTCGGATCACAACTATTTTTTGAATGTGTACTACTTAAATTCTATCATTTCATCAATTTTCATATACCTTATTATAAATAAATGAAATAATTGATAATTTTATTTAACATGAAAGTCTAGTAACTTTAGCTACAAGTTTACAGTGCTGTACTGCTGAATCCTGTGAACATCAGAATATTTGTTGGGACACAGTAGGTAGAATCCACTGATTTTAATCCTGTCTCTTTAGAAGAACTCCCACCAGTTTGCGGTTTCCATCTGCTGTACATTATCTGCGCATAAGAAACATAAATATCATTGAAAACAGACGAGATGAGCTGTACAGCGCCCGAAAAACTCCATAAACTTCACTAAATTTCTTTCTTTCAATAGTTACAGTATTAATGCGCACCTGCGCTACCGCCCCTTTTTCACGTGCAACGTTGACGTTTGCGCGATTAATTGACTTGGATTCACATGACTAAATTGCTTCCGGTAAAGTACTAAATGCATTCCTCAATTACCGCGCTTGGGGTCGTGCCAACTCAACTTGGACATACTATAGCAAGAAGTTAGTAATGACTACTGTAGACAATGCATTATATGTATGTATGTACGTATAACACCATGTAAAGTTATGATTTCAAGAGAACAATTTTGAAAATTAACCACCAACAAAAAATAGACTTTAAAGATTACCTAATAACTAATCCAAGCCACGCCTACTAACCTCGGCAGCTACATGTTCTACTCACCTTCCTAATAATCTCCCTCTGTCCTTCCGTCTCCTTGAGCCTTCCAGAGTGTCTGTTCTCTAGCTGTTTGATAGCCAGCAGGAAAGTCTCATGGGAGTCCATGATGCGAGCATGAAACTGAGCACAGATACTCTTAGCCAGTCTAGAGGCACTCAGACTAGTGATCAGCTGGCGACAGTACTTCTCACGCCAACCCTTGTCAAACTTCTGACTTCTGAGGGCAGGACCCTGGACACAATTACATACATAGGTATTGAAATGAAATTTAGTCAGTATCACTATCAAATACAAACCAAGCATATAGAGCTAGTCCCATATTGGCTTACACATGTAATGCTATGCAAACACTATTTAATTAAGGCCATTATTATGTCACCTAAACTATGTACAGTAGACCCTCACATATCCAGGCCTCACATAACCAGCTCCCTACTTTATCAGGCCTAGGCCAGAGAAATCAATTAAAGCGCACCACAATTACTTTTGAATTGTAGCAGTCCAACCTACTGTCTTAATCTCCCAATCTAGGTCTAGCACTTCTGAGGCTGCTCTGTGGGTGGTGAGTTGTTATGATAGACTTCATTACAGCTGATCTGTGGTTACAATTGTCTGAGCTTAGCTCCAGTCCAGACCAGAGCAGCAATTTTAACTTAATTATAGGCTATTAATTAAAGCCTATGGTAATCTGTGTGTATGTGTTATTACAGGCTAATATTGGCTACTGCTACACATTCAAAAAGGAATTATTCACATAAATCATCAAAAAGTCATTAAAAACTCATTTTATGAAGTGGCTTCACATATCCAGAAACTTCACGGTCGGTCCCATATAGGTTCGCATATGAGAGTGTCTACTGTATGTACAATATGCAATCTTTTCCCTACCAATACACACACAAATGAATCCGCACCCACCTGGAAGGCTTGTTTTATTCTCTCTACAAATATCCTGACGGCAGACGTGCTAGTTCTCTCATTGAACTCCAGGTTGTAGGCAGTGTCCAGGATCTGACTGAGGGCTTTGGATGTGTTGCCTCCTTTGTCTACTAGGGCTTCTACTTTCTCCTGGTCTGGTGCTACAATACACGTACAATATAAACTCATTGTTCTAGCAACCCTTTACCAATGTTAAATGAGCATTATAATAATTGCATTAGTTAATATTATCCCATCTTCAGCTCATTTCAAGCCTGCAAATACCAATATCCAGCGTGTCTATAAATGGCTTCTCCAACTCACTACAAACAAAGTCTATTTCAATGATTCAGTTATTCACAGCTAAAATAAAATTTATTTTTTTAGTTGTAACCATCAATGTTGAAATTTGAAGTTAAGTTTAATTATCATTAAAACTGCCATTCTAATTCAGCTTACCATGCAGGCTGTCTTCCAGTCTCTCAAGGCATCTTTTCAGTGTTCCCACCACGCTCTCCCTCAAGTAGTTGACAGATGAGATGAGTTTCTCTGAGATGGCATGGCTGAGTTTCTGAAAGACAAGCTCCTGCACCTGAGCCACGCAGCGCTTGGCAGTCTTGAGGTCGGGCGCTTGCTGGCTTGCCTCCAAACTCACGTCCTCAAACTCGAGCTGCACAACCTGCAAAGAAAATTCCATATATGTACACCGGGTTTTTATATGTACATGTATATTATTATGTATACTCATATACCACTTTATTACTCAAACCAACAATAGCTACCAGAGGGCCGAAGTATAGTTAAATTGTTGGTACATATATTCTCAAGATATGAGCAGATCACATTGCCTGTTCAGCCTCACTCAAACAATAATAGTGGACATATGTAATTCTTCTTTTAATAAATCAAACATTTTGGCCTCCAATGGGAACATTTGAATAACACCATAAGATAGGTTTTGTTCAATGCTTGAGAATGTTTTCTGTCCTCTAACTAACTAGTGATGTGCTTGAGCACAAATGGCGAGTGAGCCTTAAACTACACTATTGTTAAACAATTGATTCTAACTACTAACACTCAAGCTACTAAAATAAAGTCGAGTTTTTTAATTATGTTATATGGTAGAGGGGATTCAATGCCATAGTAACCGCTTCCCGCAACTGTTTGAATTGAAAAAGAAGCAACAAAATCAAGTCACGTTATTTAAAATTTTCTTTGTGATATTCGTAATAGTAGTTGTAACACACAATACTTTCACACAACTGAACATACCTAGCAAGACTTACCTTCATGGTTCGTCTAGTGGACAATGAATTTTCAAGTAAATACTGCTGCGTAGGGCTTATAACTGTGACAAATAGCATATTAACTTACCACCGCCACTAACTCAAATAGAAATAGAGCTCCCATAAGTTTTTGAGTTTTAACTGCACCCACAAAAGAATTCAAAGCGGTAAACAATTCAATTTCTAGGGTGATACGGGTAATGATCGCTAAACCGGAGGATTCTGTTTAGTGAAGTTTGGGATGGGGTCGAACACGGAGCGAACACAAAAATACGCGAGGGGGAAAAGTACAAAATGACATACGTACGTCCAAACATATACTAACATCCCCGATTTTCAATAGTGTTACCCCTGAGAGTGTCTCGCTCGCTTCGCTCGCTCGCCAATAAATATTTTGACCATCAAGGAAACATTCTCTCCTATATTTCCTAAACTTTACATAAACTTCATGAAAATGACAAACCCACCTCCACCCCACCATTCCTCAAGCACCAGACCTCACTTAAAAAAAGAAAAGAAAAGAAAAGAAAAGGTTAAGTCATAAATCTGAGTTTACAGTTTCATATAGTTATAATTATAGTTAATAGAAAAGAAAGTCCAATAGTACTATAGTTATGATCATATCATGTATGTAAATAATTCAATTCAAAAAGAGAATGAGAAGGTTAGGAATGTACATTTCACTTTTACTTTTCCACATACACACACCAAACTCACCTGAGTGACAATGTCATCAGTAGCATCAGCAATGACCTGGTGCACCAGCTCCTTGATCTCTGACTGCTTCTTGGAAGAAAGATCGACCAGCTGTGTGTAAAGCTCCTCCTCTTTCGTGCGGGCGTACTTGATCCTCTTGGGTGTGACGATGACATCCCTGGTCAGATCATGGGTGTACAGGATGAGAGTCTGAAGGCATCGGGCATGTGCGTCATGCAAGGATGAGGCGGCTGAGATGATCTGTTGTCTCATATTGCATTGCACGAAGCTGAGCAGCTCCGGGGTGAAGTCAAAGAAGTTGGAGACGATGGTGTCCACTGGAATGAAGTTGAAAGACAACTCCGGGTTCAAATCCGGGTTGTCATGGGGCTTGACACCTTCACGGCAACAGGAGGTAAAAAGGGAAAAAAATTAAATAATATACAAATTAAATTAATGTTTATATCTAAAAATGAATATATGTACTCTCATCTATCAACACACTAACACACAACTTCACCCTATATTTCAAACATACATTTACACATACACCAATTCTAGATTTCTCCCATGAGAAAAAAAACACATCTTACGAATATAAACACACTCAATGACCCTTTACCAATTGACAGTGAAAAACAATATAAATGACCTTTACCAGATGGTTGAGAAATTATAGTGGTTTTACTGACACACATACAATAGGGCACACAGAACAGCAACTTTTCATTAAGTGACAGTGCAACTGCCCACATAACCATACAGAAAAACGACCCTTTACCAGGTGGAAGTGGAATAGGAGTGCCACTCCCCAAATCACTGAGGTATCCTATGCTATACAACTGCTGGTATATGTGGGACAACACGCCCACTAATTGATGGGAGGAATCCATGGACTTGCGCAGGTTCATATTGTCCTGTGAGATCATTCCGAACATGAGAGGAACATCTGGCATCTTACGACGAATCAACTCTAACTCATTCAGTTGCTGCAACAAAAACAACAGAATGATAGGATTATTTTTAAACACATGCTGAGAAAAATAAAACAACAACAAAAAAGTTAAATTCCCACTGTCTTCAGTAACATCAAGAAATTGTTAGTGGTATTTACGTAGTTGTATTATACATACGTCCAGCATATCTCATGACTGGTTGGTGTACATACCTTGTCTTATATTCAGTTATACAGGAGTGTTAAATTATGATGCATATCTGAAAGAACGTAGAAAATTTATATTGGTCTCTTGGCTATAAATATGTGTATAGTATAAAATAATTTATTCAGCTAAAATGATGACAATAATAAATATTATTAATTATCTGCTACTACAACCAGTACTACTACTACTGTGACTACAACAACAACAACAACTACTACTACTACTACATGAAAAATTACTGGCTATATTCCACGATCTGTGTAATGATTATAATATTAATACCTAAAAACTAAATAATAAATGTGCATAATAAAACAGCTAGATATAACGTACGATACCAACCCAGTCATCCCCACAACCCTGATAAAAGTGTGCCATATGCATGTGTGTATGTTATATATACTATCTGATGTCCAATCCATTTATGTGCAGAATATAATACATTATCAAGTACAATGTGCTGCATCGTACACTACATTGGTGCATCTGTTCACACTAAGCACAACCAGATGTTCTGTTCACACGCTGCATCACCGGTTACTGAACACAACAAGTGAAGTTTCCATTCTGTACGACATCCCAGAAAGTGTACCTACCCTTTGCCAAGTTAACTACATTTCATGAACCACGCCCCAAAAGGAATTAAATCACGAACTCTATGTACCTGTTGGTCTAGTGGAGCTCTGGCATCATGACCATAGATGAAGAATGGGTGGAGCTCAACTTGGCACACCCGCAAAGTCTTCCTGACAGTGTCCAAACTGCCAGGGTCAGAGGTCGGACCACAAATAACCTCGAACCCCGCCTCCAGAATGGGGTTGTTGAGCCCCACCTCCAGAGTGGCATTAGTCAGCGCCGGGTCAGTGCCTCCGGCGTGAACTGCGACACTCCAGTGGGGGATCCTGGACATGATGGGCTCCTAATAGAACAGACATCAATACATCAAATCTAGTATTAAATCACATCCAGTACCATAAAATTATAGGCACAGTTAGATCTGTAATAGGCATTGGTATTATTTGTTATTGTTGTTATTGTGCTGTTGTTGTTGTTTACCCATCCGTGATAAAATATCTATACCAAGGTATTATGTAGCTAATACATTAATTGTTAGGGCGGTATCACTTTAGCTGTGCAATGAAAATGGTAGATGTAATGTTGTCTTCACTTCATGGAACTAAACATGTAAGATAGTTCTAACGTGCTCACAGATAGTTCTAACATGAAATTCCAATTCAATAACATGGTAAACTTTTAAGCAAGAACAGCACAATTCAAGAAATTACTAGCTCGGTCATTGACACTTGCACATACTCACAGGCACATCCAGTTGCCTGGTACACAACATGTGTGAGCTCCTCACTCCACTCAATACACATGTGTTTGCCAGTGTGTGATAATATCAGAAGTGGTGATATTAGTTGGGAGATTGGATGGTTGGTAATAAACAATTACATGCACAATCAACAACAAACTATTCCAATAACTTAGAGATGGGGCTTCAGTTACAAAGACAATAGTTAGAGCAGCAATAAACTGATTTTTAGCATTTGCAATCAACTTCATTGTTCACTTTTTAACTTTGCTAAGTTCAAAAATATTTCAAGAGGGGGTGAAATGACCACAAGGGGGGCGAGCACCTAAATGAACCCTTGTCACTATTACATGTAAATAATATTGTAGCATATCAAGCATGTGCAATACAGCATGAGATAATAATCACGAGATCTCGTAAGCTATCTCACCAGTCCCGAATCTAAAATACCATTGTTATATACTATATTATTGGGTATCGTAATATATATACATGTATATATAAATATACACACGACACATTACTATATCCTCAAAATTCAAACCAATCCTTATAATGTCCCACTACACATGCGCCTCATACATACTTCAGTTGTCAAAACAACACGCATATTCAAATAAACCTTTTCAGGAGTGCATCATGTTACCATGCTCGCATTGCGTGACTCCGTCAATGTTTGCAAAGACTCATTGTCTCAGCCTACAATCACGTCCATTCACTAACACATACACCATAAAGACAGTTTGCACAACTGTGTCATCTTGTTATGATAACAAATCTCTAGTTTGTTTAGTCAATGAAGCAGAGCAGATGCTGGCATTACCTTGTGGAAACACAACCAAACCCTCCCTGTCTCTGTCCTCACTATTGTTTCGGGAGCTGGAGCAGAATATAAATTTAAACATAGACCTTGAAAATGTCTAGTCAGCTGAATATTTTCGTGATGTTTGTATCTTTATTGACTCTGGTCTCAGTGGAGCCGAGAGTGTTGGACTGGTATGCGGCAGGTAAAAGTCAATATTTTCAATAGCCAATAAAAAAAAAAATCGAACTAGTCAAGTCATACATAAGTAGTTTCAGAAAAGTTCTATATCAAGTCTAGTTGTTTTATTTTTGGTTAATTATATTATTACCAACCAGTGTCCATTGCCCATGGTGTCCCACACATGTAATGTACCTGATGTTGTCTAGTCGTAGGCTGGGACAAATTGTATCCGTCCATCACATGCATCATGGAGGGCTTCTTTCTGTACTTGAAGTGGATCATTCGCCACTTCTCCGTGGCAACCAGTGGTCCTGGCAAAATGGCCTCACCTACAAGAATAGCAAACTGACAGTAAAATGTATATACATAAGTACTCAATGGTTCAGTCATTCTCCACTAAAATAATATTAATATAAATTTTTCTCAGTTTGAAAGGCCAATATATTTTTTTATTAAACACATTGGCTGTTAAAATAGAGAAAAATGTGCTATTATAAGTATTATTGAATTTAATAAATGTTGCTAAGTAGGCTGAAATATATAATTAAAACTCCTCCAGCACCATTTTCATGTGTTTCCTGCATTTACCCGTCCACGACACGAATTCCTGGGGTATAACAGGTGGTGTGGTCAAAAAACTGCTATAATTGCTTTTTCTAGGGGAAACACTGAAATGTCCAACCCTTCTTCAAAATCAACACTTTTCTAGTTCTGGTCCTGTAATAGTAATTCATTATAGTTTGTCTAAATTTCATCTGACAATCATAGTCGTTACTTTACCATTGTCATGTGCTAAACAAATTTTGTGACTCTATACAAAATTATCCCTTCCCCCCCAACTAGAGTAAAATCCTGTATAAATCCCTGATAAGTATATGTATGCCATTCTTTTGTAATACTTGCTAGGGAAAATTACTGTCATAAATGACTTGATACTTCAATGGGAATTACACACATGTACGTATGTAAACGGGTCTAAATCCTGAAGTCCCAGGAGTGAAATAATGTATGGGACTATCGTATCAACTAAATTATGTATACCCCTGCAAACTGAATCATAGAAACAAGCACACAATATATTAATATATTGTATAGAGTCTGACGAACTAACACTTCAGATTGTTGCACACCTCTCATAAAGCATGAAGGATTGTGTGGTGTGTGTGTGGGGGGGGGGGGGGGGAGGGGGAATAGAAAGGTTTAAGATTGAAAAAAAAGGAATTTTGTTACATACATATTTAAAAAACACTATGCATTTTGAAGTTTCCAAACTAGCTACATAAAGTTACTCATCTTGAAACTAAAACAGTGCCTCTCTCTCTCCTCATGCGATGTACACACACATACATACACTGGTCTAGTAAACAAGTACTCATAGGTTATCTCTAGTGAATGATCTCAAGGACGGACCCAACTATAAACATCACTTGAAGGGAACACAATGATGTGCACGACAACATTGGAAAGCAAAGAAACTATTGTGTGTGATACACACTCATGTAAATGCAAACGCAAGTTCTCTTGCTGCCGCTAGGTGGTCACGCGCACCTGGCAAGCCAGGATGCCTGTTTACTAAGCAGGCACTGTGAGCCGTGCAAGTAAAGCTCCTGAAGCCACGCTAGGAACTCGCAGGAGAACAGGCCTTTCCTCACAGCAAGTAGTGTGGGCACCCAAAGTCCCACCTGGACCATTGCTGTTTCATGAGAAAAGATCTGAGTTCGCACCCCAGCAAATGCCAGGTACCCAATCACAGCTGGGTGGACTGGTGGGGCTGGTGGGAGGTAGATGGAAAACAAGATGGAAAATTGCCAGAGTGGGGCAACTCAACACCTCAAGGCCCTGAGTCAAGGACACAACCACTACACCAAACACAAATGCACACACATACCTATAATGAAATGTACTTAAACTTAAATTTTACTTCGTTTTATAACAATCATAACAACAACTAATAAGCAAATGCAACACATACCCGAGTCACTATGTATAATTCCCAATGACTGCCTGGGACAGACCAGACTATAGCATGGCAACCACTATTGCCATCCAATAGTGATCCGTCAATTCCAGCTCTGCAGCGTAAGATACACCCTCGCCGCAAGAGTGCCAGGATCAAGGCAAGAAGATCTAAACCTATTAAAGAACTTTGAACTCCAAATGAAATTAACCTGTCTAATAGCTCTTCTTGTGTTACCTACTATTTGTTCACCTTACCTAAGTACAGACCCTTACCACATAATCATTGTTCTGTTTTCAAACTCCTCCCTTTCTTACCCTACTCAGTGTTGTATCATCTCACCTCTACTAAATGTAATCATCCCTTTTCCTAAATTATGTTCCGAATTGTATCAAAAGCTGTTGCCGCGCAAGCTTCTGCCAAACCATCAATTGATTGCCGCACCTGGTATCTGGTACTTCGAGTTACCATCACCTTACCTTACCCACCACCAATAGTGTGGAGTTATGCCCGCACGAACATCCGCACGAACATATGGTCCTCCGAGCTGGATCTCTAGTTTGAGTATCGACCACGCCTGGCTCTAACTTACCTCTACTTTACGTCACATCGATCTGTGCTGCTGTTCCATCACTGAGAACATCGCAATCAAGTGATCCCACCAAAACAGTTTAAGTTCCTCATCAAATACCCATCTGACCATGCCCACCTTGGAGGAAGAACCAAAGCCCACCCAAAGTCTGAGATAAGCGATCAAAGACCAGCTCACCAACCTTGAGTCTCAAGTTCATACTCTACAAGATACACCCTATGCTGAAATACGACCAAGTGAAGTTGTTTAAAAGGTAAAGGATGCTACTCGCTCGTTCAATTTCTTCAATACTCTCCAGGAAAAGTATGAAGACCTCATCTGAGGCATTGAATCTGCCAATATTGAGGATGAAATGTCCCATAATGAGCTACTTCGGGAGGAAAACCACAGAATAGTGTTAATTCCTGCAAGAGAAAATCAATCTCTATGATGTAGGCATGGCTGTTCTTGATTCACTAGCTACCTTATCACACGTGGATGATATCACCAAACCAATCTACACGCTGAGCTCGCAAAGTTAAAGGAACAAACATCAGACTTCAGGAAAAACACTCGTTGTTTCGCTTCGGATCTGGAAATTGAACATCTTCGGAGTCTACTTACCTCTGTAACCAGAAAAATTCAGGAACGAATTGCCAGCAAACAAGAGACTACTTCAACCACATCTACCAAATCTTCATCTTCAGACACCGGGATCAAGTCTGTCATTGTCAACTCTTTCAAACTCACTTTGATTTATCTAAGTTTTTAGGCAAGCCAGTGGATTGGGCCGACTTCAAAAACCTTTTCACTGCTGCCATTGACAAGCATGGCGCAGGCTTTATCAATGCTGAACGATGTTACCACCTGCTCAAAGCTATGACCATAGAAGAAGCTCAAAAGATTGTGCAATTCTACTCCTCCAGCAAGGATGGCTATAACACTGCTCTTCAATCCCTGGAAGATGCCTATATCCGTTCTTGCTTTGTGTATCCACATCACATCAAAGCCATTCTTGCCAACGATCATTACTCTTACGATTGCCGTGGTCTTCGCCGAATGAGGGTGACATTAGAGACCCAACTTCGGGGCCTCGAACGTTGCAATGTAAACACCTTACAACAATTTCTTGCAGCTGTTATAACTGAAAGATTTGACAAGAGAATGAAGCATGAATGGTCAACTCACACTGCAGACTCAACCAGTCTACCAATAATTAGAGAAATTTTAGACTTCTTCAAGAAAAGAGAATTCAGCCTTGACGACGACCCGTCTATCAGATCTTTCCACTCCAACCAATCCAAGAAAACACAATTGTCTCAAAATTCATCTAAACCTTCACATCATGTACTAAAAGCTGCTCCAGCTTCCTTTAAATGTCCAGTTTGCTCACAGGAAGGTCATGCAATCTCCAAATGCCCAACCTTCCTTGAGTGGAACCAGGAAGAGGCAAAAGGCTGTCAAGGATGCAAAACACTGCTCTAATATTGTTTAAGTCACAAACATGGCCTCAATGACTGCCAATCAACCTACACTAGCTGAACTTGTGGTGCCAAGCATCATACACTGCTCCATAGAGAACCGTGTCCAGCCACCCCACCAGATGCAAATACCAGCGTCATCACCACCGATGAAGAAACTGTTGTACAACACGTATCCACTCCTCCATCAGTCCTTTTAACTGCTCTCACCCTGGCCAGCAATGGTGACTACCGACAGAAGGCCAGAGCTCTGCTGGATGGTGGAGCCTCTATCTCTTTGATGTCTGAATGTTTGGCCTCCAGTCTCAAGTTGAAGAGATATCCCCAGCATCTTCAGATAGCAGGAGTCATGGGAGCTGTAAGTAAATACCATGTTTTGTTGACCTTGCCTCTTTGCACTCCACAGATGCCGATGACAAAGTGAGAGTGAAATGTCATGTAGTGCCACTACTCCAATCCATGCGACCTCCGAGAAACCTCCTCCTGAACTCCTCAACCTACCCTGTATTAATGTCAAACAACCCATCGCAGATCCTGCTCTTGGGGGTGAAATCGACTTGCTTCTTGGAATTGCAGACTGCAGTTGCTGTGCTCGAGGTCACCCTTTGTTATCAGATGATCAGGCTACCATGGTGAATCCTACACTGTTTGGCTGGACACTAGGAGGAACTATACCTGACTCCTCCCTTCCGACCTCTATTTTTCGAGCACAGGGAAAGGAAGATTCCTTGGATTCATTACTCCAGCGTCTCTGATCCATGGATCAGACTCCAGACACCCAAACTTGTCACCTATTTACTGATGAAAAAGATGCAGTTTCTCAATTTAAAGACACTTACAGGATCTTATCTTTTCTGTTAAGTTACCTCATTGCCAGAGACCTCCAGCACTGGGCTCTTCTTGACAGTCAGCACATCACTGATTCTTGCAGAATGAGAAATCTCTCAAGAATAAAGGAAGACTCCAGGAATTCAATGCTGTTCTTCGAAAGTGCCCTGCTCTCAGTCATGCAGAGAAAGTGCCAGATTCTGAGCACAATCGGGATCCATTATCCACCTTCTACCTTCCAGTTCACGGCGTCTCCAAGGACTCATCCACCACCACCAAACTATGGGCAGTTTTTGGCGCCTCTGCCAAGTCATCTAGTGGGGCATCTCTTAATAATCTCCTCCTACCAGGTCCCAATATGTAACAACTCCTCACTACCGTCCTAACTCAATTTCGTCTCCACCCCAAAACTTTTCCGGGAAATTCTGCTTGATGAATCCGACAGAGATTTACATCGTTTTCTCCTAAGAGATGAGGAAGGAAACATTGTCAATTATCGTATTAAGAGGCTCATGTTTGGAGTGAAGTCATTCCCATACTTAGCATGCAAGTTTTACTCCAAATTGCTGAACTCAATGAAGATAATTATCCATTAGCTGCCAATGCCATAAGATCTTGTTTTTATGTTGATGATTGTCTTACAGGAGCAAATACTATCTCAGAGGCAGATCAATGCGCCGACAACTGTGTGACCTGCTTGCCTCAGTCGGGATGACCCTCCGGAAGTGGCGGAGCAACTCCCAACTTCTCCTTGATACTATTCCGGAACAACTTTGAGAGTCAGCTGACCTTCACATCTCTGATCACTTGATGTCTTCTAAGGCTCTTGGGATTCACTGGAATGTCACCCAAGACCAGTTTCATGTTGCTGTCCCTCCTACTCCTATTGATGATGCTCCTACAAAGCATACCATCACCTCTACAACCTACAACTGTAAAAATATTCGACTTTCTCGGCTTGTTCTCACCCATTACCATCACTGCCAAAATCCTCCTCCAGCAGCTCTGGAAACTCCATCTTGATTGGGACACACCCATTCCTGACACAATAGCCACTGAATGGCAACATTGGATAAGCACCGTCCCAGCAATTGCCTCTGCTAATGCTTATGGTGCTGTTGCCTATTTACGCACTGTCTATCAAAGTGCAGACGTTTCTATTGTACTCATCACCTCCAAAGCTCGAGTCTCACAAGTACATCCAGTTACCATTCCACGTCTTGAATTGACAGCAGCTTATCTACTCTCAAAACTCCTTCTCTCTGTTTCAACTTACTTAAACATATCCATCCATGAAGTTTAGGCCTGGATGGACTCTACCATTGTTCTGCCCTGGGTAAACAAATTGCCAACTAACCTCAAAGTCTTTGTGGCCAACAGCATTGCTTCCATCCAAGATGTTATCCCACCTCGTCAGTGGCGTCATGTACGTTCAAAAGACAATCCTGCAGATTTAGCCAGCCGTGGAGTATCTACTTCAGACTTATTCAACTCCACCCTCTGGTGGGAGGGTCCTTCTTGGCTCAAGTGTCCTCCTTCAGATTGGCCACTCCTCCTCAGTAATCCTGCCATCAATGGCATCACTGAAACTCGAGCTACCACTTCCACTCTTCAAGTCTCCCGTCCATCTAATGACCTCTGGACTTCTTACTCTTCATTCAACCATCTCATCAGGATCCTGGCTTGGGTGCAACACTTTATCGTCAACTCACGTAAATCTCGTGAGCATCGTAATTTGTCAGCCATCCTGACACCTTCAGAGTGCCTACAAACAAAGAATTACCTCCTCTGACAAGCCCAGATGGATGTCTACTCTGAAGTTTTCGAACACTTGCAGTCTGGAAAACCACTCTCAATAACCCATCCTCTGAGCAAATATGATGTCGACCCTTAGTGAAAACCAGTTACTCAGAGTTGGTGGATGTGTCCGGAACAAACTCCTCCTCCAATTTTCTCATTCTCTCCTCCTTCTAATCCTTAAATCACCTTTATGTAAACTGCATGTTCGCCTTACATGTATCTCTACATCACCCAGGTGTCTCTACCCTCTTGGAAATTCTAGCCAAAAATCCTCATATACATGGGTTGAAGAACTACCTGAAGCACATCAGCCGCTCCTGCCCACTGTGTCAAAGAGCTTATGCCAGACCTTCCAACCAAAAAATGGGACTGCTACCTTCCTTGCACACCACTCTCTGACTCCGCCCTTTGACAGAACTGGTGTTGACTTTGCCGGACCCTTCCTGATTCACCGTGGGAACCCAAGGAAGCCTGAAGGTTTACGCTGTTGTTTTTGTGTGTTTTATCACCAGAGCAGTGCACCTGGAGCTCTGCTCAGACTTGCTTCCTGGCCAACTTACACAGATTCTGTGCTCAACGAGGCACTCCCTAACACATATTCTCAGATAATGGCTCCAATTTCCTAGGGACCAAAGGGGAATAGAGGATGTCCGCCGCCTTCTCACTTCGCGAGCCACTAGGAATGGTACCTCCCACTTGTTTACAACTCGTGGACTTCAGTGACACCTCTCTCCTCCTAGAGCTCCACACTTTGGTGGGCTCTGGGAAGCTGGCGTATAGTCAATGAAGGTGCTTGCGGATATTGATATCACCACAACCTCTCTCCTTTGAAGAATTGAACACGGTTATAATAGATGCCGAAGCTATCCTCAACTCCCGGCCAATTATCCCATTGGATGCCACAGAATCTGATAAAACCACTTCTCTCACCGCTGAGCACTTCCTGATTGGACGCCCTTTGAAAGCTCCTTCTCCTGTGCATGGCGACTCCTCCACTGACATCTCTCACCTTCGCCATTGGAACCTTGTATGACGACTCTCGAATGACTTGTGGCTAGCCTGGAAATCCCGTTACTTGCAAGCTCTCCATGCCAGAACCAAATGGCTATGCCTTACAGGAACTTCCAGGTTGGAGACATAGTGATCCTGAAGGATGATGAGACTTTCACTCACAGTAACTGACCCCTGGCATGTATCACCTGTACTTATCTGGGCGATGATGGACTAATGAGGACTGTGGAGCTCCTATGTCTAGAACGACTTTACAAACGTGCAATTAACAGATTAGTTCTACTAATCGAGGACCAATCTTCACCTGGGAGTGTGTCTGGGTCAGACCAGACTATAGCAAGGCAACCACTATTGCCATCCAATAGTGATCCATCAACTCCAGCTCTGCAGCGTAAGATACACCCTCACCGCAAGAGTGCCAGGATCAAGGCAAGAAGATCTAAACTATTAAAGAACTTTGTACTCGACTAGAAATTAACTTGTTTTATAGCTCTTGTGTTACCTAACATTTGTTCGCCTTACCTAGGTACAGACCCTTACTACATAATCTTTGTTCTGTTTTCAAACTCCTCCCTTTCTTACCCAGCTCAGTTTTGTGTCACCTCACCTCTACTTAATGTAATCATCCTTTTCCTTAAATTATGTTCCGAACTGTATCAAAAGCTGTTGCCGCGTGAGCTTCTGCCAAACTATCAATTGATTGTCACACCTGGCATCTGGTCCTTCGAGTTACCATCACCTTACCATACCCACCGCCAGTAGTGTGGAGTTATGCCTGCACAAACAATGACTACGTGTCCTGTTGTTTCCTGTTTCAATGTGAGGCAACAGCCAACAGTCACAACGTCCGTCCGCCATACCCCCAATATACATAAGTCCACGTCCATCACAGATAGATGTAAATAAAACTCCAATTAGCAACTTAACGTCTAACTTCATTTCCAAATACCATTTAGCCTAGAAACATATGTAGCTAACCCCGCCCCCACCCCACCCCCTTACACACACACACGCACATCAGTTCCCTCTTCCTTACCACACCATCATCATTCTTCCCCTCCTGTTAAGTTGGGATATAACCACAACTGTTATGAGAATGTTTCTCCCAATGATATGCCTTGTGAACATCACATAATCATTAAACTTCAATACAATATCAAGTTGAAAGTAATGTAAATATGTACAAACTGATCTACATATGTACACCACACAAAGCATTTCCTACACTGAAGATATAAAGACATTGGAAAAAAGAAAAGAACTTCTTTGCCTACTGTATCATAAAATACACTGTGTGAAGCTTACAATTACTGCACATCACTCAAGTTGAGTTAAGCACCTTTTCATTACCATGGCTTCCAATGCTTCGTATATGTGCACTTATTAATTCAGGAAGCCAAGCAACACACGGAAACATTGCTATACATTAAATTACCCATGTGGAAAGGCATTCCGTTATTTTCTTAGAACAATCAGTCCACAGTTTCGCACATAAGGTGTGCATGTCAGAAGTAATGGGAGCTGCTAAAAAGTGTGGGGGAGGGGGGATGGAAGAAGGGAGGGGCACCATGTATCATAAGCCATTTGGCATTTTACTGTCATGTAAACCACTTATTTCATGAAAAAATCTAACTTCATATAAGCTAAGTTAAATACAACTTTACCAATGCTATCCAATACTTAATCTGCATAGTGTGTGCTCCCTAAGCTATAAATCTGGGAGGGGGGAGAGGGCAAAAATTACCAGTTTCCCTTATGCTAATCAGGCAACTATTAGTAATCCAAGTATGTGTGCATACACATGCATCATATATTACATACATACATACATACATACATACACACATAAATACATACATACATACACACATACATGTTCATACTTATTAAGGAACAATTATGACTTCGTAATCGAAGTGCTAAAAGACACTGTCTGACATCAAATTTATTACTTCTCACTGAACGGCATAAGAGGTAACATGCCACTCCCACAGCTAAATTAATCAGATTACATTACAATCACCCAATCTCCTACGCTCCATATCTCAGTTGTGGTGGCTATAACCTGAGACTCCTCCTCTTCTTTCTTGCTCTCTGAATCTTTCCCTCTTTCTTCCTCTTCTTTCTCACTCTCTGAATGTTCCCCTTTTTCTTCACTGTCACTCTCATTTTCCTCAATGTCACTGTCATTGGCTCTTCTGATAAAAATAGTCGTCAATTGTGTAGAATCGGATGTGTCAGCAACCATTACCTTGTCACGTGTACTGGCAGTAAAGCAATGCATTTGACGTGTTCTGGGCACAGCTCTCACATTTTCCCACTTGGCTTCCAAAAATGACTCTATTTCCTGGATGTCAGTTTTTGAAATGAAATGCAGGTGGATATTAGGACAGCTCTCAGCAGCAACAACTGCATAGTGCTCAGCAGATACGATATGTACAGTTTCACTCTTCACATGCCACCAAACTGCTAGTTTTATGGTACCACCAATTCCATCAAAGAATTTCCACTTGATGCTCAGGCTATACTCTTGTTCCCATGCATATAAATTAGAAAACAGGTACTTTTGCTTAAATTGAGATCCAGCACCATTACTAAATATAACAATAGCTTCCAATAATGGATTGTCCTCTTTGAGTTTGTTTAAGAGGTAACTCATAGACACCCACACACTTTCTTTTGTGTGGGTTAGAGCATCAGATACAATAGTGAAACTTTTGCCATTACTATCTCCAGTCTAAGAATGTGGTGTGAAAAGTGTAGCCTGACTATGGTTCCAATGAGCAGACTGAATCACTTTCTGGCTCATTATAGTGGCATTTTCGGAAAAATCCACGTGCAGCACAGCATTCCACTTGTTAGACTTTGAAATTAATTCTTTCATGCATGCAGCCTGCCTATGCTTCACATACATGTGAAGAAGGAAAAATCGAAGCTGAGATTTAAGTTCAACAAAAGCATCACTTACTGTCGCAATAATGTCAACCTTCTCCATCTTGTCATCAGCCTGCCATTGCTGATATGATAAAGCTCTTGAACTCGGTAGAAAGCATAGTGTTTTTTCAAAGCCACCAGTAAAAGGCGAATATTTTCATGGTAGGAACAGACACAAATATTATGGGGTATGTGATCAAACAGCTTGACTTTATCAAGTCTCAACTCACAAAATTTGCTGAGTCCTACCCTGTTCTCAGGATTCTCTTCAACAAACTTATTGTGAGCTTCTTTTAATGACATCAACATACATCGCAGCTGCTCTGTTCTTTTGATTTTTTCCCATCACCAGTTATTTCTCTGATAATGCCCAGGATCCTGCCAGGGAGTATCATTGCTGTTGTAAAAAGCACGGATAAGCTGTTTTGTTGTCTCACTAAGACCATGACCTTGGGATGTCGATGAGGGTGATGCATTTACTTGAAGTCCAATACTCTCAGCTATAGACCTGACAACACATTGCCTCTTTCATGGTGACAATGACAATGCTGAACAAGCACACTTGATGGCTTTACCTCTTGCCTGTGTTGTTATATGGAGTTGATGTAGGACTGGATATTTGTATTGGTTGGCTCTCCTTTCTCCTCTGTCTATACTCTCTAACTCATTGCCTTTCCTTCATGCGGTGTTCATCCAATTGGGATTTGGTCATTGCAGCTTTTGAAGCAGATCGCTGTACCTTTTTCGTTCATAGTCCTTATTCAGATAGGATTGATAAGCTTCATCACTCTCCTTTATTTTCAATCTTCATTTAGCTTGCCATGTTTCTCCTTGGAATCATGCTTGAAAATGAGTTACTTCAGATCCTTAGTATCCTGCTAGCTAAGCACATGTTTGCACATGGTCTGTGGTCTGTGCAGGCAGTTGCAGGCTACTTATGACTCAGCAAGTTATTCTCATCCTTGTTCACAAGCTCACTTGTTGGGGACATAATACTTACATATGTTGTGACGGATATACGTGATGGATGTACAATATATTGTACATCCGTCACATCACTTATCTGGTGTTCTAAATTAGTAGGCCAAATATCTGGATACAGAAATTATGAATTCAATGTTGACAATACGTGTACTCGAGCAGGTACTCTAAACAGAGCATAGCTCAGAGTAACAACACTGATCATTGTGTTACTATGGAACTGTAAAGATATAACAGAGTACTATACTATCCAACAGCATAACTCTTGGAGATATTGAAACAACAAGTATTACATTTCATTACATTTAAAGCTTGCTAATCAATCCAACTGAAGGCAAGTTAAAGGCTATGGTATCGGGATAGCAACATGCTAAAAACCAAACGAGGAGCTACACAGGATTCTTAACAGTGAAAATATGATCATTAATGCTGGCACTAAAAAGAAGGTAAAAAGTCACCATTAGCACAAATTACTTGACCTGAACCATGTGTATAATGTCCATATTTACATTGTTAAAAAAATAAAAAAATAAAATAAAAAAGTTATGGATTTAAGCTTAACAATTCTGTGCATTACTCCTATTTGGATTTTATACAGGCAAACTTTCACAAGAAAAAAAATCACACAAACAATAAAGAGATTATCTAGAATTTAAAAGCAAACATCCCAATGAGCAGCTGCTTCATCCACTGGTTAGCCCAGTTCAGCCATACAATACTTGTCTAAAGGGAAATGTTGGAGAGCAGTTCCTAATATAATTAGGGTGACCAACATTCTCTTAAACCACTTGCCACAATTAGTAAGACACCAATTGCTACATTTTGGTTAAGTACAAGTTTGATAACATACTTCATAGCAACCAATCATGCCCTCAAATGATACAGAAATAAGGGGGTGGGGTTATGATACAATTTGGCATCCGTTACACGAGATTTTTTTTGCTATTTATTTACACTTCACGAAGACTTGGTAGTCTTAAATTTGACACAAAGACACCAATAACACTTTAACTCTACAAATTGCATTCTAATCTGCTCAGGCGAAATGCGGACAAACTGAGTGGAAAGATAAAACATGCTGCCTTTATCTAAATGTACTACTACATCTCTGTGTTCAAAACTAATTTCAAATGTAACCGATAAACCAGTCAAAAACGTTCTATTAAAAGGCCATAAAGAAATTGGCCCTCCCCCCCAAAATGGCTGAATAGAATAATATGAAACCCCAGTAAAGTCCCCACCCACTAAACCACCCAAATCAACAAACATATAACACAATCATTTCGAACACACGCCAAGCAACTGATAGAAACAATGAACACACACACAGGGTCCTAATACTCACTATCACAAATGCTGGAAGAATGGAAATGAGTGAAAGAGAAAAGGGAAAATACACAGGAATAGGCAGATAAACCACTTACCCAAAATCTCATTGGCAATGGTTACCCGAAGTTTAGTGTCTCCGAACACAACCAAAGCCGTTCTGCCAGAAACTACATTGGAAATGCACTTGTGAGCATCTACTGCGAGGATCTGGTCAATTGATAGAGCTTCATCAAAGTCCTGCAAGTCTGTTAGTACAGTCACTGTATCTTTGAAGATTTTCTTCAGTTTCTTTGCTTGGTTCTTGAAGGTTTGTACTTGCCTAGCTAAATAGTACCTCTCTGCACCAACTGAATTCGAAGCCATCCCGTTCATTGACTCAGACATCTATAATCTCGACACACCAGGGTAGAGAGAATAACTACGCAGCACCTTCAGAGTAAACTATTTTACATAGCTATGAAATCAGGCGATGAGGATAGATTTGCTTCCACCTCCTCCCAGATACCAAAATTCAAGTCCCCAAAAAAAATTCTGTACAAGTCTTCAAAAGCTTCAAGAGAGGATTACAACGTGATGGAGAAACAACTGACTCAGATAGAAGGTCTCCCCACACAAATTTGTGCCTTTTCTACCCACGCCACACCGCGTAAATTTACTTTCCCTGACCGAACCTACTTCAAGGTTATGCACCGTGTCAGCACTCTGTAAGTGTCACGAGGGGGTTGGGTTGGTACGAATTCAAAGCGAGTTAAATACGTGACATCATCGCGAAGCTATAGGTGATGATACTTACCACATTTAAGCACTTTCCTGCTGAGGAAGACCGCTTTCCTATAACGTGTAAGATAGCACCTAAGCCCTCACTAGGAACATGGGTCTATCAGCTACCTACTTTCGAGGTGCAACTTAGGATTGCTGTTACCACTAGAACTATTCAAGTTTTAGTCACTGCATATATACTATACTGTATTATCATGGTAATGTAAATAATAGTTTCATTTAAAATAACAAAAATATAAAATAAGGTGTTCCTCCTGGTCATATTTTTGCTCTAACAGCCATTGAGACCATTGGTGTAATTCCATGTGTATTAAAGGAATTGGGTCATGCATATAATAGCAGAGATAGTAGTGAAGCCAAATCCACAGACTTCCTGCTTTAATAACAACTTGGCAGTACAGTGACAGAATGGGATGCCAGTGGTGGGAAGCACTGGCTTTTTAACCTTTTACTTTTTTCTTTAATAATTATAATACTAAAACATTATAACAAGAACGATAATAATAGTAATAATAATAATTAATAATAATAATTATTATTATTACTATTATTATTTTGTATTTATTCATTATATTTATTTTATTACTTATTTTGGTGCTTTTTCTTGTCCTGCTTTTTTTACTTGCTTCTTTCTGTAATTCATATCATGGTATCCTAATTATTACTATTATTTTGTATTAAAAAACCATCAACTATTTTTCATGAATCCTCATTGCATGTATCATGAGCTTTTACAAAAAAATTATATTAAACTTTTATATTTAAAAATAATTATTGATCGTAGTAAATAGATAATTACAGTCTAAGATCATGAGTTTTTTGTGGTCAATATACCACTTCTTGATGTAATTTTGCTAAAGAGAAAGAACCAGACACTCAGTAGCTATTTTCTCAAGAAACCTTTAATAAAATTAAAGCTACTTTTAAATAAGGCCGACAAAGAGGTACAGAATATTTCACAAGTACAGTACTAGTTTTTGTTACTGCTGTTGATTTTTTCTGTTGTCTTTCACACTTTTTTCAACATTTTCTTGTGCATGTATCTCCCTGCCCCCCCCCCCCCCCCCCCCCCCCCCTCCCTCCTCCTCCCTCACCACCCTTAATTCATTGAAGTGAATGCTCTCTTCTATGGGCATGTAAGAGGCCAAATCAAAAGCATACTAATACATCTGTAGGAAAAATTATTTATTTTTCACTCAGTCATGACTGATACCAGGTACCCAGTTTATTCAAGCAAATTTCCCTGAGATGACTTCTTGACCTTGAGGGAACTTAATAGCTCAATATTTCTTAGTTTTTTGGGTCACAAGCAGAAGAAAATTCACAAGAGAGTTCATTTTAAGCATGGAATTCAAAACTCAGCTGTTTATGACAAAGAGGGATGTGGTTGCAATAATTTGTTCATGTAGTATTTTTCTTCCCTCATGTCCTCCACGGTCCTCATATCTTGTTCAAGTGCCTCCATAGTAGACTGATCTATGTTGTCAATAAGATATGATGGAGTAGTTTGGCTCTTATTGAGTCTGTCAGTGTTCTCTGACCTTGTGACTACTTCTTCCTCCAGAATACATAAGTCTTTCACATGCTTCAATGCATAACATTCTTGGAATGTTTCCTGAGGAAACTCTATAATCCTGCAAATACCAGAATAAATACTCTGAGGCAGAACCCACTAATGAGGAAGACACCTAGAAATTTTGCACAGACATTAAGCAAAAATTATTCATTTTTTACCTGCATCACTCACCATTTTATCATATGAAATGAGAGTTGGACTGCAATTCAGTGTATGTGGGTGAAACAGCAGCAGCTGCAAGTACACTAACTTGCTCAAACTCAGCAAGATCTTCTGTGGTCATTATAAAGTTGGAATGAGTCAGGAAGTGGGATGCTCACGCAACTCAGACAAACACTATTGACTCCATGAAAAAGTTATCAGTTAAACCAAAAATACCGTACTTTAGCATGACGCACGATGATACATATACATGCATTGAGTCTGGATGGTAATGAATAAAATTAACGGGAATGATGTAAGGTAAGGATGACAACAAAGTGTGTGCAAGTGATTGAAAGTTTCTAAGTCCAAAAGTAAGAGTGGTCTTGGGGGGTGGTCAAAAAATTTATTTAGGAAATTGATTTAGTCTTTGTCGGATGAAGGCTCTGACATCATTCCTTAACGTAAATATAAAAAATAATCACATTTCTATAAGTAAAATATCACCATTGTTGAGTTTCTTTTGAACTTTAGATGAAGTAACAAACAAGTCCAATGTAAAGGCTACTAGTTTCAACATGATTTTGAATTTCAGTATAAGGAGTTATATGAATCAATTAGGATTAGTATTATTGAGTGACGAGGCTTTATTATATGTTCAATAATTTTAACAGTAGCAGCTGAATCTGTTGATGGACAATATAAATCTGTGGAGCATCACCCTGTAGAAATAAATAGCTTCCTAACTGGACACAATATATCTACTTGTACACTTTAGTTTAGATGACGATTGATTGTCATAAGGTTTCTGCTTGCAATAATAAACTTGCCTAAATTTGTTGTTTTTTTGTTGTTGGGACACCTGTCATTGTAGAAAGTACTAGCATTGTTCTACACATCATTTAACTTGGTTGTACAAATAAAATACTTAAACTTCCTGTTTTCCTAACAGCAATAACATTCATAGCATTCACAAGAGTGAAAGCTGCATAAAACAACATGGGTCTCAGCCTGAATTTATTTATTTGTTAGTCTTCTGTTATACAAACCTATATGGCAAAACAAGGCTCCATGCTTCTTTGTTTATTTAGAGTTCTATACATGCTAAATAAACTTTGAAAGTAAATGTATGCTAAACATTTTTGTCCTAGCAGCTGCTGTTGTTGATATTTCAGTATTAGAAAACATTTCATGATTCAAAAAATTTGGTATAACATATAACAAGACATTTCAGTATTAGAAAACATTTCATGATTCAAAAAATTTGGTATAACATATAACAAGACATTTCAGTATTAGAAAACATTTCATGATTCAAAAAATTTGGTATAAAATATAACATTGATATAATAAAAAAAAATTGGCAACACGAATGAGCATTGTATAGCTATGTCCATTACGTTACACATAAAGCAGGTCAGAAAAAATGTGATGATTAAATTTAATGTACGAATAAAAAATAGGGAACTTGATCTAGCTTGTGCATTAAATTTTGATTTAGTTTAGTTGATGGAAACTGAAACTGGTGCTTATAATTTCATACGTGAAAAATAAAGTCATGCTGTTGAGATGACTGTTTAATTCCAGTATTTCAATAATATTACTAGCATGCATAAACTTAATTGAATAATGGAAAAGTTATTCCATAAACTCATCAAGTTAATTAAAATAATATTATGGCTTGATTGTGTTTTGAAAAAGACTTCCAAAGCTCTTTAAAAGGTCAGTGTAAACTTATTTATGCTATCATTTAAGTATGTTACAATAAAACTAATACTACTTTGCCTGTTGTTCATGTATTCTAAGTAGGAACATGTACTTTAGCCTTGCTTGGACATTTTCCTTTAGTTAACAACAGAGCTTTGTTATGACTTGTTATTGCTGGCAAACAATGAGTGGTTTACAACATAAAACTTCTGCATATACTACCATTGAGAGATAGAGATGAATCCTCCTATGATCTTGAAAATCTTACTTTGATTTGTTCTTTAATAGGCAAACATGTTTACATGTCTACATTGAAATTAAGGATGTTATACTCATGGATGGAAAGAAGACACCAATTAAAAATAATCGTGACAGAAACCTAATTATATATATATATATATATATAATATATTTATTGCAGCTTTGATATTTTTACTTGAATATTTCCGCATCACGCGAGCGTTCTGTATTCTCCCATATTGTACGGTTTATATTGTACGGTACACTACGCATGCGCGTAGCGAGTAAAATCAATGAAAATTGAATTGTAACCGGTTGAGAAAAAATATCAAGGCAGCAATAAATCACTTATCCCACTCGTCGTACAATATGGGAATGATATTTTACTCTCACGCCACATTTTCACTCGCCTTTGGCTCGTGAAAATATTTTGCGTGCTCGTAAAATATTTTCCCATATTGTACTCTGACTCGTGCTATAAGTATTATATATATATAGCCAAAGGGAATAATTACTTAATAAAAATGCATTCTTTTCACATTCTCTGTTGTGGAGGGTAAACCCTGTCCCCTCCTTTTCTTTTTCCCCCTCGATAGTATAACATAATGCTTCTTAGCTGGTTAGCTACTTGTCTAAACTTAAAAATAATTGCTTAATACATATTATCTAATGTATACAAAATAGCTATCTGGGTAAAGACTAAATGATTATGATGTTACTGTGCAGGAATTACTCTTGAGGGTTTTTGTTAATTCCTGAATAAGCAATGAGTAAATTAAAACGGCATTAATTATAACTTATAAACACTTTCATTGTGAATCACCTGTACTGTCAAGTGTATCTTGTTAGTCTCACTCTAAGGACTAGTTATTACAAAGTATCTGATAGAAGTAATAACACCACTTCAGATGTTAGTGTTAATGGTATTGCTTATGGAAACATAATTATATCAGAACTCACTTATGACATTCAGTGCTTGTAGAGGAGATTCTAATGCAAGCATACCAGAGTTAATATGAAATCAATGCATCAATTCACATTCAGTAATGGCTCTAAAGAAAATTTCTCCCTTACACATTAATGAAGATAACAAAGTAAGATTATGTTAAGATGAAAATTGAAACTCCCCAATATTGAGGGTTAATATTTTGTCCGCACAACATTAATGTTTACTGAATTTAATGTAAAAATACAGTGACATTATCAACAAATAATGATTGAAATTAGTATTTCCCTTTAACCCTAATGCTATTCAACCCACTAGTAAGTCTTTGTTTAGCATAAAAACCATTGTAATTATTATTATTATCATTATTAGTATTTTATTGGTTATTATTGTGACATTATTAGCTATTATTATTATTTCATTATTATTATTATTTTAATGTTTTTTTATTATTATTATTGTAACATTATTAGCTATTATTATTGTAACATTATTAGCTATTATTATTATTTCATTATTATTATTGTTATTATTAGGTGTTTGTAACACCTATTGTTGATCCTTCAGCTATGTGTGTGTGCATATATGTTTGTGTGTGCATATATTTGCGTACAGGTAATAACATTAGAAGAAGAAGAAGCTTCTAATGCACTTCAAGCAGATAATCCTGATGTTGTCTACAGTCATCTCCACTTCTTCTGGTCCTCCTTCATCTTCCAGTTCTCCAGTGTCGTCTACAGTCATCTCCACTTCTTCTAGTCCTCCTTCATTTTCCAGTCCTCAAGTGAATTCTACAGTGACCTCCACTGTAATTTCTTCCTGTTGGCCTCAAACCACATCTTTTTCTAGTTTTCCAGTAACCTCTGCCTACTCCTCACCTCCTTCAGTGACTTCCCTTCATCCTGTAGTTCTCAAGCAAACACTTCCAGAGTTTCGGGAATTTCTCCAAACACTTCCTCTCACGGCAGCACTTCCTGTAATTTGCTCGGGCGTACTTCACCATTGTCAAGTTTTCTTACACTTCCCACTTCATCTGGGTCAAGCAAACTAAAGAAAACAGGAAAAGCTAGAGTCCTCACTAGTGATGAATGCTTAAAGATATTGAAAGAGAAGGAAAGGAAAAAACAAGAAGAAGCTGAAAACAAAGAGAAATAACGCCTGGATAATTTTGAAAAGAAAAATTAAAAGAAAAGGAAAAGTGAAGAAGTGGCAAAAAAGTGGGCCGAAAGAAAAGCAGTAAAAGAAGCTAAAGAGATGGAGAAAGCAGCGAAGAAAGCATCAAAGGAAAATGCCAAAAGTGCAACAGACACAGTTGCTACAAGGTGTTCAGTGATGGTAGAAAATGAAGACAATAGAAGAGGATCAAAGAGGCAGGCACAAGACATAGTCAGTTCTAGAAGGACTAAGAAGAACAAGATTGATTTTCTACAGTTTTTTCAGACATTTGTTGTGTCTGTCTTGGAAATTATGATGACGACGCTGGTAACATTTTCTTGTCTCATTTCATCACCAAATTTTTCTCTTGTGCTAATACAAAATTCAATCCCATGAGACGCCGGGTATACAAAGTCTACGGGCGGCCGATAATCGGGTGCCCCAAGCGATAATTGAGGTGCTGGGGAGCTCCTGTTCAGCGATTGAAAGCTCCATTGTATTTATTAGTAGCAATACTAACATGATGCTACTTTATAGAGAAAGCATTGTTTGTATTGTGAAGTTACTCTCCAGTAAGAATAAAAGCAAGTCTGGAACCTGGTAAGGCCAGAGGGGCAAAGTCGGAGATAGTCGAGGACCTACCCTAGTTTGTACTAGTGTTGGTAACTTTTGGTGTAAAGAGTTGGCTGTTAAAACACTCTAAGGGGCTCCCACACCCCCAGCTGATATTAGGCTTCACTAGCTGGAAAACCCAGAAAACACGGTAGGCCAGGCAGGTTACTATTACTACTATGGTACAATACAGCCTTGAGGTAACACCATGTGATAAAGTGAGTTATCTCTCAGATCAAGTACCTAAAAATAACATTGTGAAGTTATCTAGCAGCAATATATATATAATATATATATACTATATATATATATATATATATATATATATATATATATATATAATATATAAGCTCCAATTGTGTGATTATTGAAAACAATGCTTACTTGTAAAGGCTCTGACTTTAAATGTCTAATAATTTTGGCTTACCATATAAATGCTAGTATGATATTTCTTTATAATATCATTACTCTATTTTTTAAAGACTCTCCAGTGCTTTCATATTGAAATAAAATATTAAAGATACAATTACTTAAAGTGTTTTATGTCCCTCAAATTCATGAGCATACTTAAGTACACTAACGGTATATTTACAAAAAAAAGGTAACCTAGCAAACAAAACTTATCTATATTGCTTTCAAAAGTGAAAGTTATTAGCTAATCGTTTTTTGTTTGGTATAGAATATTTTTTGAAACAAACATGTGTATGGTTCATTTATAGTATCAAAGATGTATGCAAAATAGTACACACATACGCACAAATTATATATATATATATATAACTACAAAGTAGTACAAAAGCAAAAGCACTTCAAAATTATTATTCTTGAAACCAGTATTATTATTATACTTTTCTTAGTAGCTCATTGAGAGAGAAGCTGTTTTGCCTACGTCTAAATGAAGAAAAAACATTAGGATTACATTTTCTATGTAATTTGGTAAATATCCTTCAAATAGTTTGTCAATAGCTACCTTTAAGGGATAAACAGCATGCTAACTCACAAAGAACTCATTGAAGCATAAGCAATTTATTAGCTTTGTAGCATTAATCGGGCATTTTCAATAGCTTTTTTTTTGTATAGTACAGGATATTAATAAAGCATATAGTGTCCATTACAGTTGTGACTAAAAAAGCTTCTTTTGAGTATAATTCCGTATTTTATCTGCTATTAATTAGACAAAGTTAGTAAGTAAAAATATATTGGTTTTAGTGATCAAAGTTGAAATATTCAGACATTGTCTCCTGATAAACATGACTTTTAAGGCGTCATTTAAACATTTCGTTGCAAGAGTAAAAACGTTCCACACTTTACTGAATCAATCTTACAGTAATCTTCAGGTGAAAATTGGTAAGTGGGACATAAAGAATTCATCTTCCCAAACAATTTTAATTGAAAAATTATAATTTAGAAGAATGTACCAATACAGTTAATGTAGTTCATAGGACAAGTACTTGCTAACTTAAGCTCTTAACATTCACTAAAAATATCAAAATTTGTTTATAATCATTTAACCTAAATATGTTTTGTTCCCTTCCTGCAGTTAGCACCAGATCCTCCCCTGAATCTACTGAATCGTATATCAATCTTCACTCTAAGGTATACTATTCCTAAATATTTGAGTGATATCAGCTTATAGACATGCACAAACTTTATACTGGCTTTGTATTTATATATGTAGTAGTATTTGGCATTGAAGAGTGACAGCTGTCCAGGTCTTTACAGTGTTGTTATTGTTCATTAATGCAAGCTTATATTTGAATACCTGAATAAGAGTATCCAACCTGTGCTGACTTGTTTGCCACTCAACTATTTAAGTTTTACTTTCAATGTGTATTATTGGAGTTATGTACAATTGTTTGTCGTACCTGACGATTTGCTGTATTTTTAGCATATGTCATAGTATTATTACATAAATATTAATCCAATAATATCCTGTTTTTCTCATTCCCAGTCACGCAAACCTTTCAAACACATTCCCTCCCCCCCCCCCCCCCCCCCCTCCACATCCACATTTATCTCAACTTCTGACAAAAGAATGTGAATTTGTGAATTGTATTCTGACACAAATTTAGCAGAATATTTCAAATATCAAAGTCTTACATCTTATAAGGGTAATTCCTGGGAAACTAGGAGGCCTTGTCACCCCAACTTTTGACCATCATATGACAAGTGTGGACTACACATGTCAATAAACTTTAATTCCAGTACGTTTTGACAAAGTTTGCTGGTCTTCTTCAGTTACAGATAATAACTAAAAAGTGGAGTGACTAGCTGAATGAATCAATAAATGGTGGTAAACTGAATCACTATGCCTCTCAAAAATAACATTTGGATTCTATATGCTATAAATTAGAAAAGAATTCTAATTAATATTAATAATATATTAGTGTGAGTGCTCAAAAGCATCCCAGTGTTGTCTCCTGGTAAACAGATTATAATGTGTGATTTATACGCTTCGTTACAATAGTGAAAAAATTTCCACATATTACTGAGAATCAATCATAGTGTACTCTTCAGTGGAGTAATAACGGGGAGGGGTGGCAAAGTTCGAATCAATCATAGTGTACTCTTCAGTGGAGTAATAACGGGGAGGGGTGGCAAAGTTCGAATCAATCATAGTGTACTCTTCAGTGGAGTAATAACGGGGAGGGGTGGCAAAGTTCGAATCAATCATAGTGTACTCTTCAGTGGAGTAATAACGGGGAGGGGTGGCAAAGTTCGAATCAATCATAGTGTACTCTTCAGTGGAGTAATAACGGGGAGGGGTGGCAAAGTTCGAATCAATCATAGTGTACTCTTCAGTGGAGTAATTACGGGGAGGGGTGGCAAAGTTCCTACGCCCAAAAAAGTTTTATGAAAAATTATAATGGAGAAGAACTTACCCAGACAGTCAATGCAGTTCATGAGACAAGTACATGCTAATTGAAGCTTTTAACATTCAGAAAATAATATCCAAATCATGTATAATTATTTCATAAGCTTTAATTTAAATATATTTTGGCCCCTCCCTGTTTGCAGTTAATCCTCCTCTGAATATACAGAATCTATATTATATACATGCATAATTTTATTCTGGCTTATATTCCTATGTAGTAGTTGTTGACAGTTAAGAGTGATGGATATTGTGTTATGAATAAAAGTTTAAAAGTACTAATGAATGCATAACCATTCAAGACAGTATATAATAATATAATGTAACCATTCAAGTCCAGAGCTGGTGGATTGTGATATCCAATAGTTCTCCATTGCGATATGAATTGTATTTATTCATTTAAGCTATAGTAAGGATCAATTGTATCAAAATTAAATATAGAAAATAAAAGCATTTTAATTGAAGTTTCTGTTTAAGTGTGATTTTAGTTATGATGCAGGTGAACATATGGTGAGACTGACTAAACAGGAGTGGACCAAGCCATGCAATATATATAGCCAGCTACCCACAGGTAAAACATATATAAAGTGTGCTACACTGCACACGCTCAATAAACACATGTGTGAATTATAGAATGTTCTACACTGTAAAAAATGGGGTGTTCCGGGCGTAGTGTAACACTTCTGTATTGTGAGGTGTTGTGCTATGCTCTTAAGTGTTCGGTAACACTGTGGAGTGTAGCATGACACCCCTATAAGCTATAGTGACTTTACTACACTTCTGTGGGATGTATCAGTACTCCCATGTAGACTTGCTACTTTAAGAGGTGTCCAAAAACCAACACAGTTGGTAACAATTAGCTAGTTGGCTGACTACAACTTTGGCCAGTGTGTTGATGAAAATAATTATTGAATATTTACAATTATGTGCATTATAATTTTGACACATTATGCTGGTCTTATGTGGTTCACAATTTAGTGGGCAAGATTCTATAAAGCACACTTTATGCGTCATTGTGCAAGCTATATTCATAGTGGCTAGCTTTACTAAATTTTAATGTTTTTATTCACAGCACTAACAACAAGGAAGCTGAAGAGCTTAAAGTTCTAATGAAGAATTTCAATGCATGCTTAGTATAGCTAAGTTTGAGAACAAGACAGTTAAATATGTATATGTGGTTATTTGTAATAATTATTAAAATTATATTATGATGACATTAACCTTTAAGTAATGAGTTTCATTGGTTTCATCTGCCAGGGATAGTCTTGGCTTAAAAAAAAAGAAAGAAAGAAGACAATTAAAGATAAAACCTGAGATTGCATTTCTGCTATGCAGCTTACATCTTATGGTAAAAGTGTCAACACAGTTCAAGAAAATAAAAACAGCATTTGTCTTTGCACAAATCAACTTACCATTGAAAAGGTGACGCTTTACCGAACCACTTTGAGAAGCCGTTTAAGATGAAGTAGTTGTAAATCCCTTTACCCCATTAATTGATTAGCACAGGTGCGTAGAAAAACCATTGAACATGAATTCGAAACAAACTTTGTAAGACACAAGGATCATCTATGCATTGAGTAAGAAGCTGTAAGCTTAGAATTTAAATCAACCACTTTTTGTTTGTGTAGGCTTTACTCACTGTTCTGTCACGGTGTTGCTACCAAGACAAACGCTACATAGGGGGGAGGGGGGGGGAGGAAGGGGTCTTCTGACTGTTTGAAATCCGGCCTAATACCCACCACATATTCTTAGGCTCGCTGGACAAGACCCTTTACCAACCTAGAACCTCTACACACGCGATTAGTGGTTGGTAAAGGGATTCGGTACATGAGACTAACTTTTAATTATGGCGGTTCAATTTAAGGAAAGTGTCTCAGCTTTCAAGAGTAAGTAGCTTTGCACCCCTTAAAAAAGTAATGCCAATATGGTAATACTCTAGTGATGTGGGAGAGGAGGACTGTCTAATAATTCTGTAGTTTGAGACAAATACTGTGTACGAAGGTGCCTGTTTGAGTTTGCTAGTATGTAAGTCAGACAAAAATGGAAACTGGTTGTTTACTATGTAAACTTGATATATATATATATATATCTTAGAGTCATCTTCAGTGGTTTTACGAGACAGCTGCATTAGGCTTGTACGTTTGTCCATCTAATCCTATCATTAATCACAGTAGTTTAGCAAGTGTCTAAAGAGTACTACTTGTCACTTACTCATAATAATATCAGTGAACTTTAAAAATTCGCTCACCAAATGGCTAGACTAGAGTAGCTAAATGGAATGGCATCACAACTATAAAAATTGAATGGAATCATTTAGCTATTATATCCATGTATTTTTATACGGCAGGACCACAACTGTATTATCTTGTCCAGTAGTGATGGCATTTCCCATTGGCTTATTTTGCAGGTTAGCACACATGCTGCTGATGTATCAAGGCTAGTCAATACGAGATGTTGGCAAAGTAAGCGTCATGAAGTAAGTTGATAACGGGTGTGAACATAACCAGGCCTCATCCCTAATAGTGATAATGTTGGTTGCCCTGCCTCTTTTATTGTCTAGGTACTAATCTTTCCAGTTTTTTGTTTGTTTGTTGTTGTTTTTTGTTTTTTTGGGGGGCACGATTTAGGTTCACCTGCATTGAGTCTACCATACTGGATTTATGTCCAATCAAAAGGTTGAAGACTTACTGATATTCTCCTATTACTTGTTACTGGGTGGGCATAGGTAGGGTAAACTTGTAGTTGTGCATTCCCAGGCTGCTTTGGCTGTCTCTTTAGCCTATGACCTTGACCCATTCTTGGTTGATGCTCGCACTTTGCTGTCTATACATGTGTTGTTAGTGACAGTCTCATTGCACTGCTCATCTGCTGATGCTGTCCCTTACCTTATGACCTTACCGTGCACCCTTCACTTGGCTATTCTTTTGTACTAGACCTTCCCTAGCATCCTCAAGTTGTCTGCCAGCTCCCACTCTTTGGACTCTTCTTTTAACTCCATTTAATGATTGACATTGCATTCCATAAGGTTTGGCTTCATATCTCATAGTCTAGTGTTGCAGTGGTGTCCCAAAGGTGTCTGTTAGGAAGTAGCGAGAGAACGAGAAAGATACTCTCGAGTTTTACAAGTGGAAATTTAACATGTGGAAATGTGTTTATACGTAATACATACATACGTACATACTTACATACATACATACATACACACATACATACACAATGCATGCATACAGACAGTCACGCACATGTGTGTGTGTGTATGTATGTATGATATGTCAGACCCCTCTATAAAATAGGTGAAGTTTCTAACCAACACTCAACTTTTTAAAATATTGTTTAAATTTCTGTTAGCCATTGATTTTTTCGTCGCAATTCTCAGAATGCTTAAAATTTACTACTGTATGAGTGGTACTAATAACACTAGAGTTGAAACAAGTATGAAAGTGCTGGTTGGCCTGAGCTGTTGCTTTTAGAACAGAGGTATATATTTATAAGTGTTGAGTATCATAGTTGCTGAGGCTAGTGGTTCTGTAGTGCAGTGATATTGGTGCCATTGGCCAGATTGTTATTATTAGGCCTCAGCACGCACGCGCAAGTGGGTTATATTAGTCGTCCCATCTGTTTGTCTGTCAGCTGATTTTGGAGATTACTGACAATTAACTGTTGATTTAAGTATGAACTTGCTCAGGATGATGTTTTAACAAGCTGTCTGCTCCGTGTAGGTTCAAGTTTTTGTAGGTAATGCCCCCTATCGTCATGTCGCAATCACATGGACAAATAATTTTTTTCTTCCCACGTTAGTTTTTGCTTCATACTGAAAAGCTAATGAGAGCTGGAATTCAGATGTTTTACGTTGAAACAATATACTGGTGAGAGTGTCCTGCATGTTTAGCTACTCCTCTCTTACATTCTAGAGCACGACAAAAAGCATCAACACCAAGGCATCCTTCAAGGACTAAAGACTCCAGCCATAGAAGTAGATCTTGATGGAAAGCCAGTGTAGGGTTCTTCGGAGAAGCTGGCCACATACTGTGTCTCACTAAAGTCACTGCTTCTGGCTCACATGAACAAAATGCTACACAAACTTTGTGTTGGAACCCTATATACTTTTTTTTTCAAAGATCTAAATTGGTGAAAAATATTTCATACCTGTCTCATCAACACATATCACTTCTTTGCTACGAACATCTGATGGCAAGCATGTGCTATGGCTCCACAATGGAAGAAAGCGGGGTAGCTTGAAAGTATATAGATGAAGGTACACCTTCTATAACAATATAACCGAGACTTAATGTAACATTGTTTATATCAAATATCAAAATAAACAATACATTTTGTTTTCCAAATATAAATTTACTTCATTTCACTGAAAAAAAAAAGGATAAGCAACCCTTTAGCAGATTATGTCTAGGATATTCCTGCACAATACACTAAAAATAAGTTGGCCCCATTACACACCCAGAAAAAGTACACACTATCAATTCAAACAATCCCTATTATGAATTTTCATTCCATGTTGAGATTTCAAAACTGAAGGAGGAGACATGTTATTGATAGTTATACACTACCATGCTAAACAGAAGAAAAAATCCTTTCCTCCACATAGATGGTTTCAAAGAATTTGATCCATGATTTTTGAAATACACATACTAAAACCGATCAACATATATATCTATTAGTCAAGTTCAGCTTTTATCAGAATGACAGGGACATGATGATGTCTGCTATATAATGTATATTTTATATTCATACCACAAAAAAATTTCATCAGGGTTCCATAATAGACTATGGGAACCCTGGGATTTCACCCCCCCTCCCTAAATTTAGTTTCACCCCCCTGAAATTGTTTTCTCCTACTAAAACAATAAAAGATCAGTGCGAAATGTGAAAATTATAGCCTTACTCTACAGTTGGTCTGCTTAAAACTGTCCAACACTTCTTCAAAATCAACACTTTTTAGTTCTTGTCTTTCAATTGCAATGCATAATAGCCTGTCTAAGTTTTCGTCTGACAATCTGTTCCATAGTCGTGACTTCACCATTTTTATTGAACTTAACAATCCTCAGCAGTTACTGTCATCATTATAATTATTATCATTATATTTGAATTGTAGGAGAATGCACAAAGTTAGCGTGATGATCACTTTTAATGTTAGAATGGAGAGGCTAATATACATTAGTGACCATTGGTTGGAAAACTGTGCATCATGTGGCACAAAAAATTGAAAGCTCATTTAGTATCAGATTTATAACATGTCTATTGACAAGACACCCTATACCAATATATTGAAATGTCACCTCTTTTAGGATTGGTGACCTTTCCCTGGGGTCAAGTTCGCACGTCACAACAGTGTCCTAGCAGGTACCACACCCCTGGGATCAAGTTCGCACGTCACAACATATGTCTTAGCACGTACCACACCCCTGGGATCAAGTTCGCACGTCACAACAGATGTCGTAGCAGGTACCCACACCCCTGGGACACGTACTCCAAACATAAATAAACTAATGGTGTGCTTGATCTCAAATGGCTAGCACGCCTACTGAGTTAAATTATTAATATTGTGATGTATTTTACCTGAAGAAACCATTTTCATACATCAAATGACAATAAGAATATCAGACACTATGAACCCTGCTTACGTAGTACATTCATATTTATGTTTGGTCACATAAAGCTATAATAATATTGTGATGTATTTCACCTGAAGAAAGCTTTCTCACACATTATAATGACAATAAGAATATCAGACACTTTATATTAACCCTGCTTATAGTACATTCACATTTATGTTTGGTCACATAAAGCTATGTATAATAATATTGTGATGTATTTCACCTGAAGAAAGCTTTTTCATACATCAAAACAACAAAAGTGAAGTTGTCAAAATGAACCTTAGAACATCCAAAATATGAGATATACTATGTATACTATGGATGCCCTCATTTCACCCTACCCTTCCCCCCCCCCCCTAACTGAAAGTCATTAGTCTTTTTGTTATTCTTGTGTGTTATGATCATTGTTATTCCAGACAAACAAAGATTTTTGTTTGTTCATTCCAATTAAGATTTATGCACGTAACTATGCTTAAGTTGTATTTCATATCTGTGGGATGATAATGCGAAAGTAGCCTGGCAGTAGATACATAGGTAATAGTTATCACGAACAGGAAATTGTTGAGTTAAGTGTTCATAGTAAGAGAACACAAGAAGCTAACTTTATAGCTAGCAAATGGTAAGGTTTTGAACACACAATAAACTAAATCCTTTTCAACAAAAATCTCAAATAAGCAATAACAAATGTATACATTTAACTAGTAGCTATTTTTTAATACTATGGTGCGCTCGAATAGCGCAAATGCATGGCGAGCGAGCAGACCCTTTTTACAGAAAAATAGGACAGAAATTACATCAACAGAACAATAACAGAATTACCTGAATAAACTTTGAAAGCAGTGGCAAAGAAGCGCAGCTTGACACGGACTTCACAATTGTTTCAAGAAGAGAGTAGCTATAAACGTTTTGGTTGAAACAAAGTTGCGCAAGGCAGTGCAGCAGGATTCACATTATCTTAAAGAAAGTGTTTATAACAGTCATAAAATTAGCTAAGTTGTGTGCACATGTGGCTAGCAACATCCAATAATAATTATGTTTTTGTTTAGATGAAACCACAACGGTACAAGCTACTGAGCCACTGCAATACATCAACACAATTACATATATATATATAATGTATGCTTATTCTCTTACATGCTGCTGACTTAAGAGTATAATGGCTACATACTTTCTGTTCCCTTCACTTCCTATATGTACATTCCTTCAATGAATAATATTGAGTTTAAAGGATGTTCATTACTTGATACAGTGACTTCCGTTTCCTGCTATATTTCAACTTTTTCCATATTATATAATGCATGAGGTAAGCTTTAGTCTTCAGTCCTTTCAGTTCAGCATTGTTTGCTATCATGAACAACTCGGGTTCAGAGAAAGTTTCTGATCTTTACGCTGTGATAGACAAGAGCAAGACAAAGAAATATATAAACCAAGAAGGAATTATGGATGACTTTCCTCTTTATTCAGTTGTAAATAAAAAGAAAGATGTGACAAAAAGTAGAAACCTTGAAGAAAGCATTGATTCCGCAGATCTTTATGCCACAGTAGACAAGAACAGAAAGAATGGAAACTTACGAAGCACTGAACAGCATAATATCAATGAAGAAAGACTAAGTCCAGTTAAATCAACTATACATAACCAGGTCGATTGTAGTAATTCCTCTATCAAATCTGCTACAGGCAAAACTACATTAATGAATATAATCTGGTCAATAGCAGCTGCTGCAATGGTAATACTTATTGTAATCTTTGTTATTACTACTGCTATAGGCTTCACCAAAGTATCCAGCTTGCAGTGCTCTACACCTGCAGTTAATCGAGTACTTTCAAATTATTCTCACTTACAGCAGTTGTTTGATACAAATAATATTCTGTTGCAATTTTTATCTTATTGCAATAGTAAAGGGGAACTTACCCAAAGTCAATGTCTTGACTCAGTATTAAGTATATATGGTAGGAACAAAATCCTACCAGCTAAGTCCTGTAAGGAACTTAATAAGATTGTACCTCGCAATTCCGGTTATTATTGGGTGAAAGCTTCTGATGGTTCTACGAATCAAGTTTATTGTGATATGACAATGTCTTGTGGTAACATGACTGGAGGACTCACTAGAATAGCAACTCTGAATCCCTTAACTAAATCTCAGTACTGCACAGAAGATATTAGTGTTAATGATGTTGGATGCTATAAAACATCACCAATGCCCGGTTGCTCAGAGTTTGTCTTTTCTACGTTCAATTTAAATTTATCATATTCTCACATATGTGGCACAGTTGAAGGTAGTTACTTTGGTGCACCTACAGGCTTTGCAGGTAGTAGACGGTCATCTACTACTATTGATAATAACTATGTTGATGGTATTAGTTTAACATATGGAAACCCATCTCACAGAACTCACATATGGACATTCAGTGCTTGTACAGGAGACTGTACTGCAAGAGTTCCAGAGTTTGTAGGAAATCATTACTCAACTCTTCCACACTTCACTTCACGTTCAGTTATAATGTTTCAAAGAAACTTTCTCCCTATACTCAATGATGATATTGAAGTAAGATTGTGTCAAGATGAAAACAGGGACGTTTCACCACATGAGGGTATATATCTCACCAGTATAAACATTTACGTCAACTAAATAATGCTATATATAGTACAGTCACTTTGATTCATAGAAATTATTTGTAATTAATTGCACAATAGTGGTACTAACACATTTATGTTATATTCTAAACAATTAAACAACAACATAGATTGTAATGCTGTTATATAGTTGCTAATTTCTCAAAATAGTAACGGTTAACTTCAGAAAAAAATGTTTCAACTCCACAAGTCTTCCTCCTCTCATTATTTTATGATATTATCACTCTTTGTTGACGCTACATTCATATGTTTCTGCCTAGATTTTGTAAGTATTACTGATACTGAGCTGACAAAAATGAAATTGGGGGTTATGGATAATATTTTATAAAGTAGTTACCCGAAGGTGAAGATAATATTTATATAATAAAGTATGAAGTTCTAAGCACCACTGAAGCAACTTCCATGGCAATTAAATTTTTGACAACTGGAGAAGAACCACTAAATAGAGACTGTAGGAAGACTTTGTTAACTCCAGGGATAAGTTTGATAAATTTTATCTAACCAATTTAAAAACTTTTCATTAAACCATGGATTCATATTTTCACAATTTGCACTCCACGGGTATCGGGCAGAGAGTATAAGGTGCTTGGTCTTTATCAACTGAGGATGAAAAGCAATGGTGGGACATTGGGGTAATTGGTTTCACCACTCCCAGGGCACTAGCTACATAGTGCAACTTTTTTCATTGCTGCAAATATTATGTTTTCCCTTTGAGGAGGTGAAGGATTACAAGTCCGAAGATTTCTCAGACAGTTAGATACAGTAATCCGGATAGTCTTGTAAATGAGAGTGTGTCAGCAAGGTGATCAGCAACTTGTACCTATAGTTCATCTAAATAGCCTTAGAATTTATGCTAATTCACGTGCTAGCATAATCTAGTAGGGCCTACCAGTGATTTGTGCCCTGTTCTCACCTGTATTAATTGTCTCTGTAACCCACAGGCCAGCTTCTGGATATTATGAAACAGTGGTATTGCTCTGCTACAAATGTTCAGTTGTTTTTTATATTGCATGTCTTTGTATCACTTACCAATTAACTTAGCTACAAATAATATCATGCAAAATACGGCAGCACATGGCAATTTTTTAGGGGAAAAAATGATGAGGATTCAGAGATAACAGTTTTATCTTTTAAGTTTGCATGGTACAATAGTCTGATGAAGCAGTTGAATTGAATGAACTAGACCAGCTCTTTCTTTTTCCTTTCATGAATGCAGTAGCCATTGACCACTTGATACTTGGACTATTGAAGTATTACACTGCAGCTAAAGATGTTTCTCCCACTCAGGACCCAGTTGTGTTGTAAAAAAGGAATGCAAATGACTTCCCACAATAATCAAAAGTGTGTAAAATGTTCCTGTAAGCCAATTTTCAGCTGCAGTGGAACATATATTTTACAATTTATCACAATTTTACTGAAACACAAATGCTGGACAATTCTATACTGAATCTTCCATAGTAATTTAATACAATGGTAGTGACTAGCTTGAGAACTGACTTTATGACACCTCAACTTGTAGTCGTGCAATCATCAGTACTTGTTTAACTTGAGAATTTCATGGAATAATATGATTTTCTGGAATAATAAAAAGATTTATTTATAAAAAAATAGAATAATTCAAAAAAATTTTGAGTATAATCTGGTAGGCCATATTAACTGGAAGCGTTGCGTAATTACACAAAATTAATGAAAAATAGCATCAACAAGTCTGAAATGTTTTGGGCAGACCAATAACCAGTACAAGATGAATAAATACATTTGACCAGCATCCACGATCATCAATAACCTCTCTGTTCCTGCCTTGCATATATTTCTTTCAAGTAATTTACATTGTTGCACTATCAACATTATCACTATTCCAGCTTCTTCTAATACTCTCCTAATTGAAAAAGAATCTGCACACTTTGTCTTATCCATGGACTAATTCGTTGTTTTTTGGGGTTTTGTTTTTTGTTTTATTTTGTTCGTATGTTCTATTTATGTACTACTTACAGTGTAATAAAAACAGATAAATTTAGCTGAAGTAGCTAACTAGCTAAACTTGACAACTTATTTTTTTTGTGTGGAACAAAAATTGCCTGTTAATATTGCAATAAGGAATCTGAGTTCACTGCTACAACCTACTCTCTCTCTCTCTTCATTATTAACAATACTTATTGCATGAGTCAAGAGTGTGATATGGCAAAATATTTCACAGCAGGCAAATGAGAATAAAGCCTAAGAGTGAGAGCAGATTGAGATATGGCAAGATATGCCACTCCCAGGCTTTATCTTTACTAGCCTCTGGCTCATTAAAATAAATTAGCGTGATCTTGAAATATTTCACAATAACACACTCTGACTCATTATATAGAAATGCATTGCTACATATATTATGTTATGTTGAAATATCATTTTAATAATGTTGGCACTCAAAACTTGATACAGAACAAAAAAAAACAGCAAACACACAAAAAAGCAACAAAAAACAAGGTGAAGAAACCATTAGTTACAAGAAAATTTTGAATTACCGATATAAATACACATGGACTACAAACACACCATGCAAGAAGAGAAGAATACCAAAAATGCTACTAGTTTCTGCTGTTACACTCTGAAATCCAAAAAAAAAAGTGCTGGAATAAAGTAGGCACAAATTGGTGAAAAAAGGGTGTGGTCCAATGAAGTGGGACCTGAAGTGTTAATTATGCCAGTGGTCTCCGCCCAATTCTCTTCATAATGAGATGTAGTCTCATAATAACATCTCCCACTAAAGAACGCTGAATGGCTTCTCCATGCCAGCAAGACATCATCAAGTCCCAACAATCTGTGTCAAACCTAGGCAGTCCCTCCGGCCTCAGACCTTTTCTGATGGCAGACCACAGCTGCTCCTTGTTCTGGCAGGCGTTTAAAGCACCAGGAAGTTTGGTGTTAATGGCGCAGGCCAAAGGCGTAGATGTCGACTGCATTGTCATAGGATCCCCCAAATAGCTCAGGGGCCATGTGGATGGATGTACACACTAGTCCAAGTCATCATAGCCTCAGGCTTGCAGAAACCCAGATCAGTGAGATAGCCTCTATTGCTATTGTCCAACTATAAGGACAGCAAAACAGACAAGAGACACAAGCAGGGGAAAAATTAATGATTAGTTTTAAAAACTGCAGATTTATACGAAAATATTGACATAACACTTCTTAAATATAATTGGCTTAAGTTTTCTATATTCTACATCAATTATATCATTTTTAACCTTTCTTAAATAGAGTTAAAATTGATCACTCAAATAATATACAATTAAAGATAATAAATCATATTTAGCAGACATAGCAGGCTACATATTACATCAAGCAACTTTACATACTAGAACATTCTTAAGTTTGATGTCTCGATGCAGCAAAGCCTGGCTATGCAGGAACCGGATCCCTTCAACTACATCCACAGCAATCTGCATTCTGGTTCCAAAGTCCAGCCCTAGTTTCAAGGCAGCATGAAGGTCCCTGGGGTAATGATGCATGATTAAGAAGACCAAGACCTGGGAGTTTCTGGAATAGTCATCATCTATAGAGCTCCCACGAGATTAACAACACAATCATTCTTTGGTAGAGTCCTATAGAATAATTATAAAATTAAATAATAATACAAATATAATTAATGTTTATATCTAAATATGAATATATGTACTCTCCTCTATTAACACACTAACACACAAATGTTACCTTATATTTCAAACATACATATACATATACACACACTAATTCAAGATTTCTCTCATGAGCAAAAAACAACAGCTTACTAATATAAACGCACACAGTGACCATTTACCAGTTGACAGTAAAAAACACTCACACATAATAGAAAGTGACCTTTACCAGATGGTTGAGAAAAATTATTTAGGAGTGTTAAAAATTATGATGCATATCTTGAATGAACGTAGAAAATATATATTGGTCTTGGCTATTAATAATATGGGTATATTACATATAAAATATTCACTCAGCTAAAGTGATGACAATAATATATTATTACTAACCCACTACTACTACTACTACTACTACTAAGTGAAACATTACTCGTTATGTTCCATAATCTGTGTATGATTATAGTATTAATAGTTGAAAAATATATATTATATATAATATATAAATGTCACAATAAACAGCTTTAAGTACACTAACCCAGTCATCCTCACATCCCTGATAGAAATGTGTCATAGTCACGTGTGTGTTATATACTATCTGATATCCCATATGCAGAATATAATACATTTGCAACTACAATGTGCTGCATCGTGCACAGCATTAGTGCATCTGTTCCAACCAGATGTTCCGTTCACACGCTGTATCCACAGATTACTGAACACAACAAGTGATGTCCCCATTCTGTCCGACACTCCAGAAAGTGTAACCACCCTTTACCAAGTTAACTACATTTCATGAATCCACCTCACACAAAAAAAATCTAGAAACATTTTTTTTTAAGGAATAAGGAATAATAATTTTTTTTAAGCAATAAGGAATTTAATTGCAAACTCTATGTAACTGTTGATCAAGTGGAGCTCTGGCATCATGATCGTAGATGAAGAATGGGTGGAGCTCAACTTGGCACACCTGCAAAGTCTTCCTGACAGCGTCCAAACTGCCAGGATCAAAGGTTGGAGCACAAATAACCTCGAACCTCGCCTCCATGATGAGGTTGTTGAGCCCCACCTCCAGAGTGGTATGAATTTAAACATATAATACACCTTGAAAGTATGTCTAGTCAGCTGAATTTTTGTGACATTTTGTATCTTTATTGACTTAGGCCTTAGTGGAGCTGAAAGTGTTGCACTGGTATACAGTAGGCAAGAGCCAATATTTACAGCCAATATTTAAAAAAATTTGAACTAGCCAACCTGATAGAAACGTCTGTGTACAGCATGTAGCAATACATATCTGTAATAGTGTGTGTGTGTGTGTGTGTGTGTGTGTGTATGTGTGTCTACTAGTCAATGCCCTCCACCAATTAGATTGTCTAGCGCATTGCTGGGCTATGCTATGGGCAATATTACTGCAGACCAAGTGATCAAAACCGATTAGAGAAAAGTAGTCAAATATCGTCTGTACCAATAGCAGATTGGATTATTAGTGTAACTATTAGCTGTATTATGATTTAGAAATTGTGAAGTGATAAAATAGCAGAGTAAAAAATTCCACAAAAATAATCTTAGAAAAAAGAAAATTTCCATTGGTTTGTTGAGAGCAAGACTGCAGCATAGCAGTACCCATATTTAGTTCAAACTGATTACCACTAGGAGAGAAAAGTAGTACAATATAGGCTGTACCTATAGCAGATTTGATTACAAGTGCAACAAGTCCATGTAGCTGTATTATGACTTGTATAAATAAAAAATAAAAATAGACCACTGACAAGTAGTCAGAAAAGTTCCATTTCAAGTGGTTGTTTTGTTTTCTGTTATTTTTGTTATTTTTTGTTAATTATTTTATTACTGGTGAGCATTACAGGCCAGTCTAGCTTCTTCTCTTATGAAGACAGCATTTCCATTTACTATAGTAATGAAGCAACAAAGGTGCGAACCCTCAGCGTTATTAAACACTACCTACCTATTAAAATCCTTCCAAAGAACTAGCAATCTGTTAGCTATTTTAGTGAGGCATCAATATTGCTCTGTCAATGAAAATGGTACATGGAAACGCTGTTTTTGTAATGGAAGAAGCTAAACTAGCCTGAAACACTCACTGGGGTACATTTTCAACCCTGATCTTCACACTTCCCTGAGCATAAAGCAAACGACACTGCTGGCTGCAAAAAGTATTTGCTCACGTGATGAAGACGTGACGCTAGGGGGCGTTACCCACAAAAGCTGGAACCTATGCGGAGCTGAAAGCTTCGCGTTTTCCAACAATTAGCCTGAAATTCAATACAGTAGCACCATAAAAAGTCCTAAATCTTCGTCCTGAGTAAGTTCGTACCTAAATCAACGGTTAATTGTCAGTAATCTCCAAAATTAGAGCGTGACAGACAGACTGAACAACTAATGGATCAAAATAACTGGAACAATTGTACATGTAAACAATGTCTCAGTAAGAGAAGTTAAACAGGCCAGAAAACAGAGCCAGTATGAATTGTGAGTTAAAGATAAAGGAATCTCTACACATACAAATGACACCTGACAACAACAAGTATAACAGATATGTTTAGAGCTTCCTGGATGCTGGCTGTTCTATGTTGTATGCAAATCACCCTTCAGGATATAATAAACGGTAAACATACCCTCCAGTATCTTGCTGTTTACATTATAATTACTATATCAATTTAACCACAGTTGACCCAGAACAATGCTTTCGGCAAGAAGTCAAAACATAGCGTTGAGTTTAATATTGGCTGTTAGAACGAGAAAATTTGCTAATACTAATAGCATTCACAACAATACCAAGCAGCATGTGTCTCAGCCTAGACTTGTTTACCTGTTGGTCTCTTACAGTAATCCTTCTGTGGTGTGACAGGTCGGTCGGACAAGTAGGAGCCGCCACCAGAGTTACGTCTCTCTCACAGTTTAGCCGCTAGAGGCTTTCATACCTCTCCCAACCCCAAGGCTCAATTCGGAGGTTTGGCAAGGGTTAGCTATGAGACTTTAGGTCGCGCATACCCGCAGGCCAATATATAGGGAACCCACGAGCATGCGCGCGACATAGAAATAAAATGATGTAAGGGTGTGCGTGATGACGAATAAATGACTTGAGTTCGGGTGACTTGTAATGTGCACGTAAGTAAAAGAGTGTGTGTTTGTGAATGTGGCGGTCCGTACCACCACATCTCCCCCCCCTTGAGGAGTGAGAGCTACAATGGGTAAGGTGATACTGACACGAGACAAAACAGGAAGTAAACAATAAACGAATAATTAAGACCTTCATACATACACAAATTAATAATAACAGAGTTCAGTTCTTTGGTTTTTTCAGTACGGGCTAGTCTTCTTCTGACCTGGACTGTCTTGATAGAGCGTCTGCGACAGGATTGGCGACGCCTTCGACATGATGGATTTCAAAGTTGTACTCCATCAGACGGATTTTCCATCTCGTCAGTCGAGAAGAAGGGGCTTGACCCGTGAGAATGTTGGTAAGGGGTCGATGGTCGGTAAAGGCCTTGAAGAATCGGCCTGCCAACTGATATCGAAAATGTTCAATGGTAGCCAGGAGTGCTGCTGCCTCCAGGTCAAGTATGGCGTAGTTCTTCTCAGCAGGGGAGAGCTGCCTTGAGTAAAACTCGGCTGGGATCCAGTTATCATCCCGGAATACACATAAAGTACCGCCAATACCTAGAAAGGATGCATCACAGAACACAGACAGAGCATCATTACAATTGGGGATTACAAGTGAGGAGTGATGTGATATGGCATCAATGATAGAATGGAATGATACAGTGTAGTCGTCATCACATACAATCTTTTCTGGACATGTCTTAGTCATGTGACGGTTGAGAACGGTAGTAAAATGTGACAAATGAGGAATGAATCGAGAATAGAATGTTATAAGTCCGAGGAATGAGCGAAGACTTGATTTGGTAAGGGGCAACGAATAAGAAGAAATTGAGGAGACTTTATCGGCTGGTATCGACAAACGATTACGACCAACGTGGAATCCAAGAAAATCAAAGGATGAGAATGCCCAAGAACACTTCTCTTGCTTGACGGTTAAGTTAGCAAAGGTCAAACGGGAAAGAACAGCCGATATATGGCAGAGGTGATCGTCGAAGGAATTGCTAAAGATGACAAGGTCGTCAATGTAAGGGAGACAGAATGATTCTAAGCCTCTAAGCACAGATTGCATAAGCAACTGGAATGTGGAAGGGGCATTTGTAAGGCCGAAGGGCATAACCGTAAATTGAAATTTTCCTTGAAGGCATGTAAAAGCCGTATACAGTTTTGAGCTTTCCTCCATCGGGACTTGGTAAAAGCCCTTAAGTAAGTCCATCTTGGACAGAATAGAAGCATTGCCCAGCTGACAGATTATGTCATCTATGGATGGCATGGTAAAGGGTTCTCTTACAGTTACTTGGTTGAGCTTCCTAAAGTCTATCACAATGCGAATTCCGCCGTCTTTCTTCTTAACGGGGATAGGTGGGCTTGCCCACTTAGACACAGAAGGCTCAATGACACCTAACTCAAGCATTGTCTCGATTTCTGATCTAAACGCTTCTTGGTAAGCCAGAGGAATTGAGTATGAGGGAGACCAGATAGGTGTGGAGTTAGTGACAGAAATGGAATGTTCTACCAGAGGAGTACGACCGGGTATATCAGTGAACACGGCTGGGAAGCTTTTGAGAGTGGATGCTAACTCTGATTTCTGAGAAGGTGAAAGATTGATAGGTTCAGAGGTGTTAACTGGTGTACGGAATTCATCAATGACATTCTCTTCAGGCACAAGTAAAGTTCTGTGAACAGTTAATGTTTTCTTAAGTTGTGACAAATGGACAACCTTTGGTTTACTGCGTTTCCCTTGAGGGGTAATGGAGCAGTTAACGGGTGGGAGCAATTTGATAATGGTAAAGGGTCCATCCCAAGAGGCGTCAAGACATTTGTTGTGTCCAGGGTTGCGCCTATAAACTACGTCACCAACTTTGAAATTAGCAACTAATTGGGATTCCTTAGCAACACGATTGGAAAGAGACTTTGAACAAAGAGTGGATTTGACATGATGAGTTTGACATGAGAGGAGATTGTCAAGATCTTCAATGAATTGTGGTAAATTCACTGACGGCTGGGAACTAGATGTCCAAATTGATTTGAGAGTGGACAAAATAAACGGAGTCGGTTTCAGGAATAACAACTCATGGGGCGTAAACCCATGCCTGGAATTGGGTGTATTCCTAGAAAAGTGGAGGACTAAATCCAACGCTAACGGCCAATCTTGCCTGTTCTCTATACACTTGGCAAGCATAACCTTAAGAGTCAAGTGAAACCGCTCTAATCTACCATTAGATTGTGGATGGTATGCCGATGTACGGATAGAGGACATGTGTAACTTGCTTTTGAGATGATTGAGTGTGGTAGACATGAAGTTACTACCTTGGTCGGTCAATATAACGAGAGGTGAGCCTAAGATTGAGACAATAGACAGGATAGCTTTGGCTGTTTCGTCAGAGGTATATGATCTCAGTGGTATGGCGAATGGGAAGCCAGAGGCCATCTCAATAGAAGTCAAAATAAATCTGAATTTCTGTTTAGAGATCGGTAAGGGGCCCACAATATCAAATGCGAGCTTCTCGCACCTTTGAGAAATAATTTCTGGCTCAACTAATGGAAGTTTCTTGCCTCCAGATTTGTTATGAACAGTGCACTTACGACAGGACATGACATGTCGCCTAATGTCTGCCGCGAGATTTGGCCACGTAAAATGTCTGTTTACAAGTGACCTAGTGGTATTCACACCACCATGTCCTAAGCCTTCATGGGCTGCTATAAGGACCTTAGACCTGAGTGAGGTCGGAACGACAAGGGCGTGAGATACTGAGTTCAGAGTGGATGTAGTACACATGAGCATGTCATCTACGATGAAGAAATGTTTCTCTGATTTACGGGCATGATCCCACAAGGGTGTTAATGATGGGTCATCTTTCTGTAATGAGATGAAATCTTGCTTTGTAACCCCATCAAATGTGAGTGTGGGAATGTCCTTGGGTAAAGGGATGTGAACATGAGAAGAATCAGGTGAATGATCAGAATCAGAAATTGAATCTGTAATATCTGGGATGTGATCAAGTGGTATAGGGCTAGCTCCCTCAGAAATGTGCAAGGCTTCGGCTGCACTGTCTGCAAGATCCGACATTTCTTGCATAGCCCTAGTGACTGTCAAGATTGGGCACGGATCAGCTTTGAGGTGATTAATCAAGTCTAAAATGTTTCGCAAGCCAAAATCTAAGCCTAATAAAACTGTCTTGGGTGGTAGACGTGAGTCTACTGCAAGTTGACAAGTGCCTTGAAGTGTAGGCAAAGAAACTGGGAGTGAGAAGACTGGGACTGACTTAGACTGTTGAGAAATGCCTGAAATGGTAACAAATCTGACTGGGTTATAATCTAACTCAATGAAGTCATCCGAGATAAGGGATATCTTGGCACCGGAATCAATGACTATGGGCGTTTCAATGCCGTTTATGGTACCGTAAGTAATCAAGTCATCCTCCTCAAAATGATTCAGGGGAGTTTCAACAACAGGGTCCAGAACGGGAAGTGATTCAGGAGCGTCAACTTTCCTGACAGGTCTGGAGAAGGATCTGGGAACTGGGATAGGCTTAGGAGGGTTAGGGTCGGGTTGGGTAGGGTTAGGTTGCCTGTTAGGATGATTAGGATCGGGATTTGGTGACTGCCTGTTTAGGAAAGGAGGATGGGAAGTACATTCATTGGCGTAGTGCCCTAAGCGATTGCACTTAAAGCAAACTACAGTTGAGATGTCTCTTCTGGGAATTGGATTTCTAGGAGGGGTCAAAGAATGGCTAGGATGATGATTAAGAGAGTTAGCATGTTGCTGGGGGGAATGAAACTTGTTTACCGAAGTCTGGCCTTGATTGGAAAATGACTGGACTGATTTAAAAGGGTAATTGCCTTTGTAATGAAATTGAGAGGAAGACAAGTACCAGGCATTACAGTCTTGTATAAACTGACTGTTGGACAAGGAAGGTCTATTAAGGACTGCGTCCCTATGATCTTGGGGTAAGCCAGCAACTACGCCGACAGTGGCCATCATATCAGCAATCTCAGAAAGACATTTAGCCTTGACATCTCTGGCAAAGGGTAATTTACTGAGAATAATGTGGAATTTATATTTCCAGTTATTGTACCACTGGATAAGGGTCTTGTTACCTGATGGTCTAAACTTGAGCGGAAAGCTATTGAGACACTCAGTTAGAGAATATCCACCAGCATTAAGGAGAACAACACGGACATCTTGATAGGTTGGGCAAAAGCCTAAATTGTTGTAGTAAGCTTCCTTGAAAGGGCCGGAAAGGCATTGAGGCAAATAAAGGCGGAAATCATCTAAATCAATACGTCTGGATCCGAGTTCTAATTCGAATCTATTCAGGAAGACAACAATGTCCTCACCTTCTGACATTTTACCAATTATTTTGACAATTTTGTCGGGGCTATTGGGATCAACCGGAGGAGCCTGAACATAAGTGGTAGGTCTACTAGACAAACACTGATGAAGTAAGAAGGTGTTAAGGTCAATGTTTAACTCTTTTGCCTTGTCATTAACGGAAGTCATTTCGGCAACTAAATCAGTACTAGCATTGGGTTCAATTGGTAAAGGTTCTTTGGGAGTTACATCATCAGAGTCCTCAGTAGTTCTAAGGGTGACTGAATCAGACACACTATGGGATGCCTCATGATGAGAACTAGCAGAGTAAGATGGATAAGATTGAGGAGACATAGAGTTCTGAGGATTCGGATAAAGAGAGTCAGGGTCATGAGAACGGGAAGAGGAATGGAGACGTCTACCAGAACGGAGTGTGGTATCCATAACAAATGATAATAGATAAGGAATGAGGAAAGTGACACACTGCCTTAAGTATAACACAATTTACAACGTCTCAGCAACAGAATGAAACAACTACAGATGCACTAATAAAACAAATAAACTTGCGCTCGGAGTTGAAGTTAAAGAAATCAAATGTTCAAGGGAGTAGGAGTCTCTTGGGGATGCCAAAGACGTTGCGCGTTGCCGTTATCTCTTGGGAATGCCAAAGATGAAGTAGTGGAGTGCTGTCACACGTCATAAATGAGCTAAACTTGAATTGAATGGCGGAAACCCTCTACGCCGGAACAGGAAAAGCCTGAGTAAGAAAGAACAAGTAAGAAAATCGAAAATGGGCTTGACTAAAGGATAAGAACACAAGGTAGATGTCTAGAAGAACTCGTAAGTAAGAATGGTTCGATGGTTAGGGTCGTCTCGGACACCGCTGGCACCAGCTGTGGTGTGACAGGTCGGTCGGACAAGTAGGAGCCGCCACCAGAGTTACGTCTCTCTCACAGTTTAGCCGCTAGAGGCTTTCAAACCTCTCCCAACCCCAAGGCTCAATTCGGAGGTTTGGCAAGGGTTAGCTATGAGACTTTAGAGCATGAGACACAACTGAAAGGTCGCGCATACCCGCAGGCCAATATATAGGGAACCCACGAGCATGCGCGCGACATAGAAATAAAATGATGTAAGGGTGTGCGTGATGACGAATAAATGACTTGAGTTCGGGTGACTTGTAATGTGCACGTAAGTAAAAGAGTGTGTGTTTGTGAATGTGGCGGTCCGTACCACCACACCTTCCACTCACTTTATTTGTACCTAATGTTATGGAAAAATGAAAGTTTCATCCTACTCCTATTTATTTAAACTATTGTGCTGGTTAAATAAACTTTATCAGTTTGCTATACATTTCCGCACTAGCAGCTGCTGTTGTTGATATCTCATCATTTGTATCGTTGAGAAAGAATTTCAGGGCTAGAAATCAATTCATCATAACATAACTATAGCACCTGATGTACGGAACAAACAATGACCAAATGAAGGAGTATGGGCAGGTTAGATAAAAGGTAATCAATAATTAAATTATAGTGAATGTAAAAATCATAAGAAATAGGAACATGGTCTATAGTGGTTAAAATACTTTTCATCTATACATACTAGTAATAGTCCAGCAGATAAGAAAAATTATTGTGACAGAGTGGACCAAAGCATGAAACTTGGTATGTAGGTTTGGTTTGGCATATATAACAGTATCAAAAGGGGTGCCAAAAAAATTGTTTAATTAAAACAAATTTTTTACAGTGTGAAATTTTGATTAACAATTAATTATGTAAAAGAGCTCAATATAAATTGTTTATTATAATGTATTGTGGTTTAATACTTTAATGTTAATGATTAGGAGTCACCTGATATTACAGGCAGCTAGACTATTTAATAGAACTAGCTATACCCTAATAGCTAGCCAAGTGTAGCAAGTTTCAGAGAATTTATTTCAGTAGAATAAAACCATAATATTTCGGCTTGTGGAGCCTTCTAGTGGATACTGAACTGAATGAGGGTGACTGAACAAGGAACTTTGTATAAACAGATGAAACAAAACATGAGATCATTGTGCGGTGGGGCACAGCACCTGGGAATGTTAGTTGGTGTTGGACAATTTCTGTGACATGTGAGTTGTACTTGGGAGGTGTGAAGGTGTAGTCATAATTTAATTAGTGGCCCCTCCAGAATGACTGCCACTAATTAAATTATGACTACACCTTCACACCTCTCCCAAGTACAACTCACATGTCACAGAAATTGTCCAACACCAACTAACATTCCCAGGGGCTGTGCCCCACCACACAATGATCTCATGCTCTGTATCATCTGTTTATACAAAGTTCCTTGTTCAGTCACCCTCATTCAGTTCAGTAACCACTAGAAGGCTCCACAAGCCGAATATTATGGGATTTTTTCTACTGAAATAAATTCTCTGAAACTTGCTACGGCTGGCTAGCTATCAGGGTAGCTAGTTCTATTAAATAGTCTAGCTGCCTGTAATATCGCCATTTCTTATTTTCGCTATAATAATTGTATTGGGCGCGCAAATAAAAAAATTCACGGGTATCGCCGATTGTATTGACCAAAGTTTCTTGTAACACATATTTTTGTAAAGGAATGTATATATGGATGGCACCCTTTCTAATATTGCTGTACATACCTTCAACAAACACTGTGCTAAGTTTCATGCTTTGGTCCACTCTGTCACAATATTGCATCAAAAGTACAATTTCCCACCGGACTATAATAAGGAGTTAGAATTACATTTTATTGTAAAGTACTTTCAACAAAACACTTCAAAGCTGTTGAGACCAAAAGAAGTTTCATTTGTGTAAACTTTTCGTATTGTACTGTATATGCTATAAATTGGACAAGAATATGAAATAAGAATATATTGGTGTGAATACTCAAAGTTGAAATATCCAGACAGACATTGTCTCCTGGTAAACATATTATTAAGTATCATTACTTCATTACAATAATGAGAAACATTCACATTTTTAGTTAAATCAATCATAGTGTACTCTTCAGGTGGAAAGTAATATGGTGGCTAGGGCTCCCCCTCCCAACTACATAAGTTTAATGAAAAATTATAATGAAGATAAATTAATATCCAAGTGTCATAAGTTTTAACCTAATTTTTTTTTTCCCCTCCCTGCCGTTAGCACTAGATCCTTCCCTGAATCTACAGAAAAATTTATCAATCTTCAGTCTAAGGTCTATTCCTAATTATTTGAGTATATACACTATTATTATAGACAAGCTTAAATTATATTCTGGCTTTACATTCCCATGTAGTAGTTCTTGACAGTTAAGAGTGGTGGATGTATTGCATTGCACAAAGTTGAGCAGCTCCAAAATGTAGTCAAAGAAGTTGGAGACGATGGTGTCCACTGGAATGAAGTTGAAAGACAACTCTGGCTTCAATTCTGGGTTGTCATGGGACTTGACACCTTCATGACAATGGGAGGAGAAAAAAGGGGGAAAATTAAATAATAATTCAGCGAGCGAGCGAAGCGAGCGAAGCTGACTCTCAGTCGTGTTCAATTGAGATTTCAGATATATATATATAGGTATGTATGCGTACGTCAAAAATTTTCGCCCGCGCTTCTAATTACGTAAGTTAGGTAAAGCGTTCACAGTTCCAGTATTTTTCAATTAACGAGCGCGGAGAATCCTGCTGCACTGCCTTACGCAACTTTGTTTCAATCACAAAGTTTATAGCTACTCTCTTCTTGAAACAATTGTGAAGTCTTTGTCAAGCTGCGCTTCTTTGCCACAGCTTTCGAAGTTTATTCAGGTAATTCTGTTATTGTTAACTCGTCATGCCTAATCATTGCTATTATTTAGCGATTTCCTTCACAAATCATCATTACCTATACTTATATTTTGCTGTAAAAAGAGTCTGCTCGCTCGCCATGCATTTGCGCTATTCGAGCGCACCACTAGTACAAATTTAATTAATGACTAAATATGAATATATGTACTCTCCTCTATTAACATACTAACACACCAATTTTACCTTATATTTCAAACATACATTTACATTATACACACACTAATTCAAGATTTCTTCCATAAGAAAAAACACATCTTACTAATATAAATGCACACAGTGACCATTTACCAGTTGACAGTAAAAAACACACTCACACATAATAGAAAGTGACCTTTACCAGATGGTTGAGAAAAATTATTCAGTTATACAGGAGTGTTAAAAATTATGATGCATATCTTGAATGAACGTAGAAAATATATATTGGTCTTGGCTATTATTAATATGGGTATTACGTATAAAATATTCATTCAGCTAAAATGATGACAATAATAATATTATATTATTAATAACCCACTAACTACTACTACTACGTGAAACATTACTGGTTATGTTCCATAATCTGTGTATGATTATAGTATTAATAGTTGAATATATAAATGTCACAATAAACAGCTAAAGTACACCAACCCAGTCATCCTCACATCCCTGATAGAAGTGTATATACTATCTGATATCCCATCTATTTATGTGCAGAATATAATACATTAGCAACAACAATGTGCTGCATCGTGCACAGCATTGGTGCATCTGTTCACACTAAGCACAATCAGATGTTCCGTTCACACGCTGTATCCACACATTACTGAACACAACAAGTGATGTTCCCATTCTGTCCGACACTCCAGAAAGTGTAGCCACCCTTTAACAAGTTAACTACATTTCATGAATCCACCTCACACAAAAAAAAATCTAGAAAATTTTTCTTTAAGGAATAAGGAATATTAATTTTTTTGAGGAATAAGGAATTTAATTGCAAACTCTACGTACCTGTTGATCAAGTGGAGCTCTGGCATCATGACCGTAGATGAAGAATGGGTGGAGCTCAACTTGGCACACCTGCAAAGTCTTCCTGACAGCGTCCAAACTGCCAGGGTCAGAGGTTGGAGCACAAATAGCCTCGAACCTCGCCTCCATGATGAGGTTGTTGAGCCCCACCTCCAGAGTGGTATGAATTTAAACATATACACCTTGAAAGTATGTCTAGTCAGCTGAATTTTTTCGTGACATTTTGTATCTTTATTGACTCAGGCCTTCGTAGAGCCGAGAGTGTTGCACCGGTATACAGTAGGCAATAGCCAATATTTACAGCCAATATTTAAAAAAAATTTGAACTAGCCAACCTGATAGAAACATCTGTGTACAGTGTGTAGCAATACATATCTGTAATAGTGTGTGTGTGTGTGTGTGTGTGTGGGTGTGTGTGTGTGTGTGTGTGAGTGTGTGTGTGTGTGTGTCTACTAGTCAGTGCCCTCCACCAATTAAAAATTGTCGAGCACATTGCTGGGCTATGCTATGGGCAATATTACTGCAGATCAAGTGATCAAATTCGATTACCACTAGGAGAGAAAAGTAGTCAAATATCGTCATTGGATTATTAGTGCAACTATTTAGTTGTATTACGATTTAGAAATTGTGAAGTGATAAAATAGCGGAGTAAAAATTCCACAAAAAGAATCTTAGAAAAAAAGAAAATTTCTATTGGTTTGTTGAGAGCAAGACTGTAGCATAGCCATACCCATATTTAGTTCAAACTGATTACCACTAGGAGAGAAAAGGAGTAAAATATAGGCTGTTCCTATAGCAGATTTGATTACCAAGTGCAACAAGTCCATGTAGCTGTATTATGACTTGTAATATGAAATCTGAAAAAAAAAATAGACCACTGATAAGTAACTAACTTTATCAGAAAAGTTCCATGTCAAGTGGTTGTTTTGTTTTCTGTTATTTTTGTTATTTTTTGTTAATTATTTTATTACTGGTGAGCATTTCAGGCTAGTTTAGCTTCTTCTCTTATGAAGACAGCATTTCCATTTACTATAGTAATGAAGCAACAAAGGTGCAAACCCTCAGCGCTATTAAACACTACTTACCTATTATAATCCTTCCAAAGAACTAGCAATCTGTTAGCTATTTTAGTGAGGCATCAATATAGCTCTGGCAATGAAAATGGTACATGGAAATGCTGTCTTCATAAGAGAAGAAGCTAAACTAGCCTGAAACACTCACTGGTATACATTTTCATCCGTAAACTTCACTTCTTTCACTGAGTTAACTTCCCTGAGCATAAAGCAAACTACATCGCTGGCTGCAAAAATTATGTGCTAATGTGATGAAGACATGACGCTAGGGGCCATTACCCACAAAAGCTGGAACCTATGCGGAGCTGAAAACTTCGCATTTTCCCAACAATTAGCCCGAAATTCAATACAGTAGCACAATAAAAAGACCTAAATCTTCGTCCTGAGCAAGTTCATACCTAAATCGTGACAGATAGACTGAACGACTACTATAACCCTCTCACACATGCGCGCTTAAGGTAAATGAAGCACCAAAGGTGCGAACCCTCAGCGCTACTATACTCTAACTAGCTATTACTAGTGGTGTGCTTGAGCACAAATGGCGAGCGAGCCTTACACTATACTATTGTTAAATGATTGATTTTAACAACTAACACTCAAGCTACTAAAATAAAGTTGAGTTGTTAAATTATGCATATATGGTAAAGGGGTTTAATGCCATAGTAACCACTCCCCTCAACTGTTTGAATTGAAAAAGAAACAACAAAATCAAGTCACGTTATTTAAAATTTTCTTTGTGATATTCTTAATAGTAGTTGTAACGCATAATACTTTCACACAACTGAACATACCTATGCAAGACTTACCTTCGTGGTTCGTCTAGTGGATAATGAATTTTCCAGTAAATGCTGTTGAGTAGGGCTTATAACTGTGACAAATAGCGACTAACTTGAATAGAAATGGAACTCCCATAAGTTTTAGAGTTTTAACTGCACACGCAAAAGAATTCAAAGCAGTACACAATTCAATTTCTAAGGTGATACGGGTTATGGTCGCTAAACCAGAGGATTCTGTTTAGTGAAGTTTGGGACGGGGGCGAACGCGGAGCGAACACAAAAATACGGAGGGTCAAAGTACAAAATGACATACGTACGTCCATATATACTGATAAACTAGTGGTGTGCTTGAGCACAAATGGCGTGCGAGCCTGATAGTTAGGTAACATAAAATGTTACTATTTTTAGCAGTTCATGCTAATACTATAATAGCAGTTATGACCTTATATTTCAGCAAACAAATACAAAATCACTCTCTTACCTGATTAATGGTAACTTTTGTAGTATCAAACATCTGCCATTCTGATAATCTCAATTACCAGTAACTCTTGAACAAGCTCTCAGCTATGATTAAAAAAATAAGCCAGTGTTATTATTTGTAATTTTTAGCCAACAAATATGGAATTACTACTTACCTCAATTTCCTGAGTATTGATAACTTCTGTAGTATCAAATTGAAGTTACTTTTGAATTCTTGACAAGCTCTCAGCTACAAATACAAAAGACAATCAATTTTAGCACACAAATACAAAATTACTTTCTTACCTCATCTTCTTGAGCAGTGGTAACTGTTGTAGTACCAAATTTGAGCCATTCTGACTACTTGAATTTACCAGTCACTGTTGACAACAAGCTCTTAGCTACATAAAAGAAAGGCCAGAGTTATTTTTGCATATTTAGCTAACAAATATGGAATTAGTACTTACCTCAGCTTCCCTCGAGTAGTAGTAGCTTCCTTAGCATTAATACTATGGCATTCTGACTACCAATTGCTCTTGATAACCAACAATCCGCACTTCTTATCCCCCTAAAACGGAGAAGTTTTAAAATTAAGTCTGGAAAAGGGTCTTCAATGCCATAGTAACCGGTTGAATCAACTTTATGTTTCTTGAAAAGCAAGCGTTTTCGCAGGAATTTTCTCACACTTCGGAGCTTAAGTATAAAGTAAGGCTTACTTAATGCTGTAGTTTCAGAATAAACTGGGGTCAAGGCTAAAAAGCCGTGTTTTTGGAGGAAAAAGGTCCCCGCGCGCGCGTTTAAAGGGCATACGTACCATCCATACATACATACATATAACATATACCCGATCTTGTGTTATCCACCCCTAATACTGTCTCGCTCGCTTCGCTCACTCGCCAACTAGTGGTGTGCTTGAGCACAATGGCGAGCGAGCCTGATAGTTAGGTAACATAAAAATAAGTATTGTTACTATGTTTTAGCTTAGTTCATGCAAACACTATAATAGCAGTTATAACCTTTTATTTCAGCAAATAAATAAAAAATCACTCTCCTACCGGATTTGTTAACTTTTGTAGTAGTATCAAACATCTGCCATTCTGATAATCTCAATTACCAGTAACTCTTTAACAAGCTCTCAGCTATGATAAAATAATAAACCAATGTTATTATTTGTAATTTTAGCCAACAAATATGGAATTACTACTTCCCTCAATTTCCTGAGTATTGATAACTTCTGTAGTATCAAATTGAAGTTACTTTGACTATCTGAATTACAGTGAATTCTTGACAACAAGCTCTCAGCTACAAATACAAAAGACAATCAATTTTAGCACACAAATACAAAATTACTTTCTTACCTCATTTTCTTGAGCAGTGGTAACTTTTGTAGTATCAAATTTGAGCCAATCTGACTATTTGAATTAAGCTAAACAGTGAAGAGATTTAACTATTTAAAAGCTTTCTTGCATATACATGTATATTATATGCATATTATATGTATATACATATAATAATGTATGTTGTACTAAGTAGTAAAACTTGTTCTACACATACTGAATGTCCATTTATTTCATAACCTCAATAACATCAACGTTGTTGTAGTGTATGATTTATTAGTACTTACGAAGACATCAGGCATACCAAAATATTAATTTTAGCTGTGTCTTATTATGTGCGTGCATTATATTAATAATTATAGCATAAGTTATTAAAGCTTTATGTTAGGCATAATATGCTTACCACAGAATAATTGAGGTAACATAAAATTTAAATTTTCATGTTATTCTGTTAAGTGCTAGCTATAGAGTTAGTTTATGCTTGTGGTGGAACATAGCCTACTTATTATTGGTCAGCTTCCCTCCCACTAAATCAAATGCAGGAAAGGCGACTTCAACATACCAAAAATGAAAAAAAAGAAGACAAAAACATGTTTGTTTGGAGGAAAAAAATGCACTGGTTACTTTAAACAAAGGAGGGAATCACAAGTAAAACTATGGTGGACTATTCTACCGATAAAACTACTAAATCCATTCAATATCAAAACACACATTCACTATAAATAGTGACGTGGTGAAGGCTATTCAATAATATTGTATGATGCCACTTTGTTCGTACAATATGCATGAAGTAAGATTGAATATTTGTTAATACTAATTCTGGAAAATATATTCTAAATTTGCTAGTGCACATTGCGTAATAGACTGCATCAATTTATTAAACGACAAGTAGACTTTGACCAGCCAAGACAAATAGTGTACAATCACTATTCTAAGTACCTTTGGTACAAATTATGGACCACAAGCAAGTGATCTCGCATATGAAATTGGAAATAATGATACCAAAGAAGGCAATACATCTCAATGGGAAATGATCGATGAAGTAGATATTCAGAACATTATACTGTTTCAAAAAAGTATTGCTGTAATGCAAGTAATATACCTGTACAGCTAACAACAATATTTAATGAATCACTGCCCAATACTTCTTCTCAAAATAAAACCCCAGGTTCACAGAAGCAAATATGAGTACGACATTGTAATTATTAACTTCATCTACACAGTGTAATAACTATGTAATAAAAAACAGCTATTTATACTTTATGAGCTGCATTGCAGTACAATGCCTATATACTTTCTGTTCCCTTCACTTCCTATATGTACATTCCTTCAATGAATAATATGGAGCTTAAAGGATGTACTTGATACAGTGATTTCCGTTTCCTGCTATATTTCAACTTTTTCAAATATTATATAATGCATGAGGAAAGCTTTGATCTTCAGTCCTCTCAGTTCAGCATTGTTTGCTATCATGAACAACTCGGGTTCAGAGAAAGTTTCTGATCTTTACGCTGTGATAGACAAGAGCAAGACCAAGAAATGTATAAACCAAGAAGGAATTATGGATGACTTTCCTCTGTATTCAGTTGTAAATAAAAAGAAAAATGTGACAAAAAGTAGAAACCTTGAAGAAAGCATTGATTCCGCAGATCTCTATGCCACAGTAGACAAGAACAGAAAGAATGGAAACTTACGAAGCACTGAGCAGCATAATATCAATGAAGAAAGACTAAGTCCAGTTAAATCAACTATACATAACCAGGTCGATTGTAGTAATTCCTTTATCAAATCTGCTACAGGCAAAACTACATTAATGAATACAATCTGGTCAATAGCAGCTGCTGTAATGGTAATACTTATTGTAATCTTTGTTATTACTACTGCTATTGGCTTCACCAAAGTATCCAGCTTGCAGTTTCAGTTTCTATCAACTAAATTTGATCAAGATTTAAATGTATCAGCTTCTCCCACATCCAACACCGAGGTCATAGATAGCTCAACTAATATGAATTTTCTTCAAAACCAAAGTTTAAATCAATCGGCTACTCCTTCATTCAGTACAGAAGACATGGAGAGTTCTACACCTGCAGTTAATCGAGTACTTTCAAATTATTCTCACTTACAGCAGTTGTTTGATACAAATAATATTCTGTTGCAATTTTTTTCTTATTGCAATAGTAAAGGGGATCTTACCCAAAGTCAATGTGTTGACTCAGTATTAAGTATATATGGTAGGTACAAAATCTTACCAGCTAAGTCCTGTAAGGAACTTAATAAGATTGTACCTCACAATTCCGGTTATTATTGGGTGAAGGCTTCTGATGGTTCTACGAATCAAGTTTATTGTGATATGACAGTGTCTTGTGGTAACATGACTGGAGGACTCACTAGAATAGCAACTCTGAATCCCTTAACTAAATCTCAGTACTGCACAGGAGATATTAGTGTTAATGATGTTGGATGCTATAAAACATCACCAATGCCCGGTTGCTCAGAGTTTGTCTTTTCTATGTTCAATTTAAATTTATCATATTCTCACATATGTGGCACAGTTGAAGGTAGTTACTTTGGTACACCTGAAGGCTTTGCAGGTAGTGGACGGTCATCTACTACTATTGATAATAACTATGTGGATGGTATTAGTTTAACATGGAAGCCCATCTCACAGAACTCACATATGGACATTCAGTGCTTGTACAGGAGACTGTACTGCAGGAATTCCAGAGTTTGTAGGAAGTAATTACTTAAATCTTCCACACTTCAGGTCACGTTCAGTCATGATGTTTCAAAGAAACTTTCTCCCTATACTCAATGAAGATATTGAAGTAAGATGGTGTCAAGATGAAGACATGGACACTACACCACACGAGGGTATATATCTCACCAGTATGAACATTTATGTCAACTAAATAATGCTATATACAGTACAGTCACCTTTTCATAGAAATTATTTGTAGTTAGTTGCATAATAGTGGTACTAACACATTTATGTTATATTCTTTATAATTAAACTACAACATAGATTGTAATGCTGTTATATAGTTTCTAATTTCTCAAAATAGTAATGGTTAACTTCAGAAAAAATTGTTTAAACTTCAGAAAAAATTGTTTAAACTCCACAAGTCTTCCTCCTCTCATTATTTTATGATATTATCACTCTTTGTTGACGCTACATTCATATGTTTCTGCCTGATTTTGTAAGTATTACTGATACTGAGCTGACAAAAATGAAATTGGGGGTTATGGATAATATTTATGAAGTAGTTACCCGAAGGTGAAGTTAATATTTATATAATAAAGTATGAAGCTCTAAACACTACTGAAGCAACATCCATGGCAATTAAATTTTTGACAACTAGAGAAGAATCACTAAATAGAGACTGTAGGAAGACTTTGTTAACTCCAGGGATAAGTTTGATAAATAACATTTTGTCTTTGTATGTAGTGAAAACGAGGAAATTAATGGAGTGCCTTACGTCCCTCCCAAGACTTTTTACCGCCATCGTAGACAGTAAAGATAACCTATTTAAAACTTTTCATTAAACCATGGATTCATATTTTCACAATTTACACTCCACCGGCGTCGGGCAGAAGAGTATAAGGTGCTAGGTCTTTGTCGACAGAGGATGAAAAGCAATGGTGGGATGGTGGGGTAATTGGTGTCACCACTCCCAGGGCACTAGCTACATAGTGCAACTTTTTTCATTGCTGCAAATATTATGTTTTCCCTTTGCGGAGGTGAAGGATTACAAGTTCGAAGGTCATGCATATAATAACAGATAATAGTGAAGCCAAATCCACAGACTTCCTGCTTTAGTAACAACTGTGTCAGTACAGTGGCAGAATGGGATGCCAGTGGTGGGCAGCACTGGCTCTTTAACCTGTTATTTTTTCTTTAATAATTATAATAATAAAACAATATAACAAGAACGATAATAATAGTAATAATAATAATTAATAATAATTATTATTATTAATAATTATTATTATTATTACTAATTATTATTTTGTACTTATTCATTATAATTTATTTCATTACTTATTTTAGTGTTTTTTCTTGTCTTTCTTTTTTTACTTGCTTTTTTCTGTAATTTATATCATGGTATCCTAATTATTACTATTATTTATTATTTAAAAACCGTCAATTATTTCATGAATCCTCATTGCATCTATCATGAGCTTTTACAAAAAAATTATATTAAAATTTTATATTTAAAAATATATTATTGATCGTAGTAAATAGATAATTACTGTCTAAGATCATGAATGACCAAGATTAAGTTTTTTTGTGGGCAATAGACCACTTCTTGATGTAATTTTGCTAAAGAGAAAAAACCTGACACTTAGTACCTATTTCTCAAGAAACCTTTGATAAAATTAAAAGCTACTTTTAAATAAGGCTGACAAAGAGGTACAGAAAATTTCACAAGTAGTTTTTTTGTTACTGCTGTTGATTTTTTCTGTTATCTTTCACACTTTTTTCAACATTTTCTTGTGCATATAACTCCTTTCCCCCCCCCCCCCCCCCTCCCTCCCTCACCACCCCAATATATGTATCTACTTGTACACTTTAGTTCAGATGACGATTGATTGTCATAAGGTTTCTGCTTGCAATAATAGACTTGCCTAAATTTGTTTTTTTTTTGTTGTTGGGACACCTGTCATTGTAGAAAGTACTAGCATTGTATGTGGGTGAAACAGCAGCAGCTGCAAGTATACTAACTTGCTCAAACTCAGCAAGACAGATATTCTGTGGTCATTGTAAAGTTGGAATGAGTCAGGAAGTGGGATGCCCACGCAACTCAGACAAACACTATTGACTCCGTGAAAAAGTTATCAGTTAAACAACAAGTACAGTACTTTAGCATGACGCACGATGATACATATACATGCATTGAGTCTGGATGGTAATGAATAAAATTAACGGGAATGATGTTAGGTAAGGATGACAACAAAGTGTGTGCAGGTGATTGAAAGTTTCTAAGTCCAAAAGTAAGAGTGGTCTTGGGGGGGTTGTCAAAAAATTGATTTAGGAAATTGATTTAGTCTTTGTCGGATGGAGGCTCTGACATCATTCCTCAACATAAATATAATAAATATTCACATTTCTTTAAGTAAAATATCACCATTGTTGAGTTTCTTTTGAACTTTAGATGAAGTAACTAGTCCAATGTAAAGGCTACTAGTTTCAACATGATTTTGAATTTCAGTATAAGGAGTTATATGAATGAATTAGGATTTGTATTATTGACTGATGTGACTGCAGGCTTTATTATAATGTTCAATAATTATAACAGTAGCAGCTGCATCTGTTGATGGACAATATAAATCTGTGGAGCATCACCCTGTAGAAATAAATAGCTTCCTAACTGGACACAATGTATCTACTTGTACACTTTAGTTCAGATGACGATTGATTGTCATAAAGTTTCTGCTTGCAATAATAAACTTGCCTAAATTTGTTGTTTTTTTGTTGTTGGGACACCTGTCATTGTAGAAAGTACTAGCATTGTTCTACACATCATTTAACTTGGTTGTACAAATAAAATACTTAAACTTTCAGTTTTCCTAACAGCAATAACATTCATAGAATTCACAGGAGTGAAAGCTGCATAAAACAACAGGTGTCTCAGCCTAAATTTATTTATTTGTTAGTCTTCTGTTATACAAACCTATATGGCAAAACAAGGTGGCTTCATGCTTCTTTGTTTATTTGGAGTTCTATACTGGCTAAATAAACTTTAAAAGTAAATGTATGCTAAACATTTTTGTCCTAGCAGCTGCTGTTGTTGATATTTCAGTATTAACATTTCATGATTAAAAAAAATTGGTATAAATTTAACAAGACATTTCAGTATTAGAAAACATTTCATGATTCAAAAAATTTGGTATAAAATATAACAAGACATTTCAGTATTAGAAAACATTTCATGATTCAAAAAATTTGGTATAAAATATAACAAGACATTTCAGTATTAGAAAACATTTCATGATTCAAAAAATTTGGTATAAAATATAACAAGACATTTAGTATAGAAAACATTTCATGATTCAAAGAATTTGGTATAAAATATAACATTGATATAATATGAAAAAAAAATTGGCAACACGAATGAGCATTGTATAGCTATGTCCATTACGTTACACATAAAGCAGGTCAGAAAAAATGTGATGATTAAATTTAATGTACGAATCAAAAACAGGGAACTTGATCTTGCTTGTGCATTAAATTTTGATTTAATTTAGTTGATGGAAACTGAAACTGGTGTTTACATTTTCATACGTGAAAAATAAAGTCATGCTGTTGAGATGACTGTTTAATTCCAGTATTTCCATAATATTACTAGCATGCATAAACTTAATTGAATAATGAAAAAAGTTATTCCATAAACTCATCAAGTTAATTAAAATAATATTATGGCTTGATTGTGTTTTGAAAAAGACTTCCAAAGCTCTTTAAACGGTCAGTGTAAACTTATTTATGCTATCATTTAAGTATGTTACAATAAAACTAATACTACTTTGCCTGTTGTTCATGTATTCTAAGTAGGAACATGTACTTTAGCCTTGCTTGGACATTTTCCTTTAGTTAACAACAGAGCTTTGTTATGACTTGTTATTGCTGGCAAACAATGAGTGGTTTACAACATAAAACTTCTACATATACTACCATTGAGAGATAGAGATGAATGATCTTGAAAATCTTACTTTGATTTGTTCTTTAATAGGCAAACATGTTTACATGTCTACATTGAAATTAAGGATGTTATACTCATGGATGGAAAGAAGACACCAATTAAAAATAATCGTGACAGAAACCTAATCATATATATATATATAATATATATATATATATATATATATAGCCAAAGGGAATAATTACTTAATAAAAATGCATGCTTTTTCACATTCTCTGTTGTGGAGGGTAAACCCTGTCCCCTCCTTTTCTTTTTTCCCCTCAATAGTATAACATAATGCTTCATAGTTGGTTAGCTACTTGTCTAAACTTAAAAATATATTATCTAATGTATACAAAATAGCTATCTGGGTAAAGACTAAATGATTATGATGTTACTGTGCAGGAATTACTATTGAGGGTTTTTGTTAATTCCTGAATAAGCAATGAGTAAATGAAAACGGCATTAATTATAACTTCTGTACTGTCAAATGTGTCTTGTTAGACTCACTCTAAGGACTAGTTATTACAAAGTATCTGATAGAAGTAATAACACCGCTTCAGATGTTAGTGTTAATGGTATTGCTTATGGAAACATAATTATATCAGAACTCACTTATGACATTCAGTGCTTGTAGAGGAGATTCTAATGCAAGCATACCAGAGTTAATCTGAAATCAATGCATCAATTCACATTCAGTTAATGCTCTAAAGAAAATCTTACTAAGATTGCAATCTTAGCAATGGGTGGTGGACAAATTTCCTCAAGAGAAATCCTCAACTTTGTCTTCGGGCAGGAGATGCAACAGCGAATGTTCGTATGGATGCCTTGACCAGGAGCAATTTAGATTACTATTTTGATTTATTAAAGAATGAATTTGAGAAGTACAATTTTTATGGACACCCAGAAGCAATTTATAACATGGATGAGACAGGTATGCCTCTAGAACCACGACCACCGAAAGTAATAGCAAAAAAGGGACAGAAGAAGGTACGGTACAAAACTTCTGGAACCAAGGCTCAAGTAACAGTAGTTGGATGTGGTAGTGCAACCGGTCAGATATTGCCACCATTTATAATTTTTGCAGCAAAGCAGATTAATCCCCCCCAGTGGTGCACTGATGAAGTCTCTGGCACTCGTTATGCAGTGAGTGACAATGGGTGGATTGACCAAGAGCTATTCCAGTTTTGGTTGGATGAGCACTTTCTTTCAAACGTTACACCACATCGTCCTATCGTACTGTTATTGGATGGTCATAGTTCCCATTTTAAACCAACTTCCATTGAGTATGCAAAGAAAAAAGGTGTCGTCATTTTTTGCCTACCTCCACACACCACCCATGAATGTCAACATCTGGATGTGAGTCTGTTTGGTTCATTGAAGGCAAGATGGAGAAATGAGTGCCACAAATTCTATTGCAAAAATCCTGGTCTCGTTATAAATAAGTTCAACTTCTGCTCAATATTTAAAAAGGCATGGCTGTTAGCTGTAATTCCTGCCAATTTGTGTAGTGGATTTAAGACAGGAGTATTTCCCTTTAATCCTAATGCTATTCAACCCACTAGTAAGTCTTTGTATAGCATAAAAAACCGTTGTAATTATTATTACTATCATTATTATTATTTTATTGGTTATTATTATTGTGACATTATTAGATATTATTATTATTTCATTATTATTATTATTTTATTATTATTACTATTATTTTATTTTAAAATAATAGTTAATAATAATAATAATAATAAAAGAATGAAATTAAATAATAAAAAAAGAAAAGAAAAAAGAAAGGCAATTGTGGAGGAAAAGATTTAAACACTACATTATTATTGTTTCTTTATTATTAGCTATTATTATTATTTCATTATTATTATATTTTATTATTATTGTTTTTTTATTATTATTATTGTAACATTATTAGCTATTATTATTATTTCATTATTATTATTATTATTATTATTATTATTATTATTTTATTGTATTTTATTATTATTATTGTAGCTATTATTATTGTTTCATTATTATTATTGTTATTATTAGGTGTTTGTAACACCAGGTATGACTCTTGGTTGAAGATCAATCATCCAAATGCATGTGTTACAGAAGTTCCGGATAGTGTGCCTGGAACCCCAATTCTTTTTTCTGAGTCTGATTCAAGTGACAGATCTTTATGTGCTTCTCCAGTTAACTATCTGGTAGTATCTTCAAGTCCTCCAGTGCCATCTACATTGTCCTCCACTTCTTCTTGTCCTCCTTCATCTTCCAGTCCTCCAGTGTTGTCTACAGTCTACAGTCATCTCCACTTCTTCTGGTCCTCCTTCATCTCCCAGTCCTCCAGTGTCGTCTACAGTGATTTCCACTTCTTCTTGTCCTCCTTCATTTTCCAGTCCTCCAGTGTCGTCTACAGTGATCTCACTTCTTCTAGTCCTCCTTCATTTTCCAGTCCTCAAGTGGATTCTACAGTGACCTCCACTGTAATTTCTTCCTGTTGGCCTCAGATCGCATCTTTTTCTAGTTTTCCAGTAACCTCTACCTACTCTTCACCTCCTTCAGTGACTTCAGTTCTCAAGCAAACACTTCCAGAGTTTCGGAAATTACTCCAAACACTTCCTCTCACTTCACCATTGTCAAGTTTTCTTACACTTCCCACTTCATCTGGGTCAAGCAAACTAAAGAAAACAGGAAAAGCTAGAGTCCTCACTAGTGATGAATGCTTAAAGATATTGAAAGAGAAGGAAAGGAAAAAACAAGAAGAAGCTGAAAACAAAGAGAATCAACGCCTGGAAAATTTGGAAAAGAAAAGATGAAAGAAGAGGAAAAGAAAAGGAAAAGTGAAGAATTGGCAAAAAAAGCGGGCCGAAAGAAAAGCAGTAAAAGAAGCTAAAGAGATGGAGAAAGCAGCGAAGAAAGCATCAAAGGAAAAGCCAAAAGTGCAACAGACACAGTTGCTACAAGGTGTTCAGTGATGGTAGAAAATGAAGACACTAGAAGAGGATCAAAGAGGCAGGAACAAGACATAGTCAGTTCTAGAAGGACTAAGAAGAACAAGATTTATTCTGCAGTTTTTTCAGACATTTGTTGTGTCTGTCTTGGAAATTATGATGACGACACTGGTACTGTAAGTGTGACAGGTGGATACATGAAGACTGCATTGATTATGAAGATTCTAGTTCGAGTGATCGTCTTTGTCCGTTGTGCTAAATAAAATTATAACATTTTCTTGTCTCATTTAATCAGCAAATTTTTCTCTTGTGCTAATACAAAATTCAATCCCATAACTAGTGATGTGCTTCAGCACAAATGGCGAGCGAGCCTAAAGACTATACTATTTTTATATGAATGATTTTGACTTCTAACACTGAAGCTACTGAAAATAAGGTCCAGTTTTTTAATTTAGCATACAGGGTAAAGGGATTTCAGTGCCATAGTAACAACTCTCTGCAACTTCTTGAAAGGAAAAAAAACAACAACAAAACAATACACGTTATTTTAAAGTTTTCTTTGTGATATTCTTTAGCTAAGTAGTGGTTGTAACACACAATGCTTTGACACAACTGGACATGCACCTACACAGACTTACCTTCGCAGTAGTCTAGTGGACAGTAAATACTGTTGCGCACGGCTTATAACCATGACAAAGAGCGCATTGACTTACCACCGCCACTAACAATAGAAATGAAAGTCCTGTAAGTTTTCACGTTTTAACTGCACCAGTAAAATAATTCAAAAAGGTAAACAATTAGGGTGATACGGGTACTGATCGATAAACAGAAAATTCTGTTTAGTGAAGTTTGGGACGGGGTCGACAACCGAACTAACTACAAAAACGCGAGGGTCAAAGTACAAAAATGCCTTACGTACGTCCATACATATATACAAATAAATAAATAAACAAACATCCCCGATTTTCGATTGTGTTACCCCTGTAAGTGTCTCGCTCGCTACGCTCGCTCGCCTAAAACTCATTTTTTCTCATTTTCTTATGTCAAAGTCTTCTTGTTATGTACCATATAAAAAAACAACTTAAAATAACTTTTTTCTACAGTACGTAAGAAAATCGTGAAAATTATTATGGTAAAGGGATTTCAGCCAGATTTATACGTTCATTGGGCATAGTTTTTCTTCGTGACTTCTCCGTAGCAAAGAGAGTTGGAGAGGCCGATAATGCCGGTATACTAGTGGTGTGCTTGAGCACAAATGGCGAGCAAGCCTAAAGACTATACTATTTTTATATGAATGATTTTTACTTCTAACACTGTAGCTACTGAAAATAAGGTCCAGTTTAAATTTAGCATACACGGTAAAGGGATTACAGTGGCATAGTAACAACTCTCTGCAACTGCTTGAATTGAAGGTAAAAAACAACAACAAAACAATACACGTTATTTAAAAGTTTTCTTTGTGACATTGTTTAGCTAAGTAGTGGTTGTAACACACAATGCTTTGACACAACTGGACATGCACCTACACAGACTTACCTTCGCAGTAAGTGGACAATGTATTTTCAAGTAAATACTGTTGCGCACGGCTTATAACCATGACAAAGAGCGCATTGACTTACCACCGCCACTAACTCGAATAGAAATGGAAGTCCCTTAAGTTTTCAAGTTTGAACTGCACCCGCAAAATAATTCTAAACGGTAAACAATTCAATTTCTAGGGTGATACGGGTACTGATCGATAAACCAGGGGATTCTGTTTAGTGCAATTTGGGACGGGGTCGACAACCGAACTAACACAAAAACGCGAGGGTCAAAGTACAAAAATGCCTTACGTACGTCCATACATATATACAAATAAACTAGTGATGTGCTTGAGCACAAATGGCGAGCGAGCCTAAAGACTATACTATTTTTATATGAATGATTTTGACTTCTAACACTGAAGCTACTGAAAATAAGGTCCAATTTTTTTAATTTCGCATACACGGTAAAGGGATTTCAGTGCCATAGTAACAACTCTCTGCAACTGCTTGAATTGAAGGAAAGCAACAACTAAACAATACACGTTATTTAAAAGTTTACTTTGTGATATTCTTTAGCTAAGTAGTGGTTGTAACACACAATGCTTTGACACAACTGGACATGAACCTACACAGACTTACCTTCATTGTAGTCTAGTGGACAATGTATTTTCAAGTAAATACTGTTGCGCACGGCTTATAGCCATGACAAAGAGCGCATTGACTTACCACCGCCACTAACTCGAATAGAAATGGAAGTCCCTTAAGTTTTCAAGTTTTAACTGCACCCGCAAAAGAATTCAAAACGGAAAACAATTCAATTTCTAGGGTGATAAGGGTACTGATCGATAAACCAGAGGATTCTGTTTAGTGCAATTTGGGACGGGGTCGACCACATAACTAACACAAAAACGCGAGGGTCAAAGTACAAAATGACATACGTACGTCCAAACATATATACAAATAAACATCCCCGATTTTCAATTGTGTTACCCCTGTAAGTGTCTCGCTCGCTGCGCTCGCTCGCCAATAAATAAATAAACTAGTGGTGTGCTTGAGCACAAATGGCGAGCGAGCCTGATAGTTAGGTAACATAAAAGTATTGTTACTATGTTTTAGCTTAGTTCATGCAAACACTATAATAGCAGTTATGACCTTTTATTTCAGCAAACAAGTACAAAATCACTCTCTTACCTGATTAATGGTAACTTTTGTAGTATCAAACATCAACCATTCTGATAATCTCAATCACCAGTGACTCTTGAACAAGCTCTCAGCTACGATAAAAATAAACCAGTGTTATTATTTGTAATTTTAGCCAACAAATATGGAATTACTACTTACCTCATTCTTGAGTATTGATAACTTCTGTAGTATCATTGAAGTTACTTTGGCCATCTGAATTACCTTGAATTCTTGACAACAAGCTCCTCACCTACAAAAACAAAGACAATCAATTTTAGCACACAAATACAAATTACTTTTTTACCTCATTTTCTTGAGCAGTGGTAACTTTTGTAGTACCAAATTTGAGTCCTTCTGACTATTTGAATTTACCAGTCACTGTTGACAACAAGCTCTTAGCTATAAAAAAGAAAGGCCAGAGTTATTTTGCATATTAAGCTAACAAATATGGAATTGCGTACTTACCTCGGCATCCCTCGAGTAGTAGTAGCTTCCTTAGCATTAATACTTTATGTGCTTACATACGCTTTTCAGAAGTAGTGATAGCTCTCTTAGTACTGACTACAGGTGGCTCTTGACAACTAGTAACAAGCCGCACTTAGCCGGAAAAAAGGCGAAATTTTGAATTTAAATCTGGTAAAGGGTCTTCATTGTCATAGTAACCGATATAATCAACTTTTTGTTTCTTGAAAAGCAAGCGTTTTCGCAGGAATTTTCTCACACTTTGGAGCTTAAGTATAAAGTAAGGCTTGCTTAATGCTGTAGTTTCAGAATAAACTGGGGTCAAGCCTAAAAAGCCATGTTTTGTTAAGAAAAAACGTTCCCCGCGCGCGCGTTTATAGGGCATACGTACAATCCATACATACATAACCCGATTTTTGCATTATCCACCCCTAATACTGTCTCGCTCGCTTCGCTCGCTCGCCAATAAACTAACATCCCCGATTTTCGATTGTGTTACCCCTGTAAGTGTCTCGCTAGCTAGGCTCGCTCGCCAACAAAGTCTACGGATGGCCGATAATCGGGTGCCCCAAGCGATAATTAAATAGCGGGGAGCTCCTGTTCAGCGGTTGAAAGCTCCATTGTATTTATTAGTAGCAATACTAACATGATACTACTTTATAGAGGAAGCATTGTTTGTATTGTGAAGTTACTCCAGTAAGGATAAAAGCAAGTCTGGAACCTGGTAAGTCCAGAGGGGCAAAGTCGGGGCATCGAGGAGGACCTACGCTAGTTTGTACTAAGGTCAGGCCCCGTAGCCAGAGGTTCGCATTGGGTGGTTCAGATTTTAAGACGCAAAAAGCCACACCTACTTTTGTTTCCTCATTAATTATTCTACAATTCTAAAAAACAAAAGATAAGTGCACTAAAGCTTTTAATTTGTTATTCTACTTCAAAACTATAATTCATTAAACAATGTTGATATTCGAGAGAAAAGCGGTATTATTCTCATGTAACCAGGCTTCTATCCACTACAGTGAGCAGTAAATAAACAGTGCAACATTAATATGCCGTATTCGTACTACAAGTTATTTAATAGTACGTCGTGTAAACTGTCTGTTCGAAATGCATTGGAAAAATCGCTATAACTAAGTGAAATAGCATGGAACAAAGTGAAATGTCACCGTAGCTTAAGTAAGAGTAAGTGCCAAACATGCAGCTCTAGCCTTGGAAATGTACAGTTGTAGTCGGCCAGTTTTTTTTAATCATTTGCTGTGTAGCTACACTAGATAGTGGACTTACTATCTGTATATTTGAGGTTTAACTTTCTCAGACACTTCGAAGGCTGGAAGACTCCCTTTGTAATCTGTTGAAAAAAATCAGTTGCTTGTGCTGCTATTAATATCGAATCTCAAGCTTACTGGTGCTATTATTCTTACTAAAGTGCATTATAGGGCTCCCACACCCCCAGCTGATATTTTAGCAGCTGCTCCTATCTGGTTGGGTAGGCTTCACTAGCTGGAAAAACCCAGAAAGCATGGTAGGCCAGGCAGTACTATGGTGGTACAATACAGCCTTGAGATAACACCATGTGATAAAGTGAGTTATCTCTCAAATCAAGTACCTAAAAATAACATTGTGAAGTTATCTAGCAGCAATATATATATATATTTATTGCAGCTTTAATATTTTTACGTGAATATTTCCGCATCACGCGAGCGTTCTGTATTCTCCCATATTGTACGGTTTATATTGTACGGTACACTACGCATGCGCGTAGCGAGTAAAATCAATAAAAATTGAATTGTAACCGGTTGAGAAAAAATATCAAGGCAGCAATAAATCACTTATCACACTCGTCGTACAATATGGGAATGATATTTTACTCTCACGCCACATTTTCACTCGCCTTTGGCTCGTGAAAATATTTTGCGTGCTCGTAAAATATTTTCCCATATTGTACTCTGACTCGTGCTATAAGTATTATATATATATATAAATATATATAATAAAGCTCATCATAGATGCATATCAATTCAATCCTCAATGCAGTGCTTCTAATGTGGCATAGCAAAGATTACAATGAATGACAATTTCTATTAAAACTGTTTGCATCTTTTTTTTATATGATATGGCTGTATAACAACCTAACATTAATCTGAAAATGAAGAACACATTTTCAATATGTAGCATAAGCTCCAATTGTGTGATTATTGAAAACAATGCTTACTTGTAAAGGCTCTGACTTTAAATGTCTAATAATTTTGGCTTACCATATAAAAGCTAGTATTATATCACTTTATAATAATATCATTACTCTATTTTTTAAAGACTACTCCAGTGCTTTCATATTGAAAATAAAATATTAAAGATACAATTACTTAAAGTGTTTTATGTCCTGAGCATACTTAAGTACACTAACGGTATATTTACAAAAAAAAAGGTAACCTAGCAAACAAAACTTGTATTGTTGTTATCTATATTGCTTTCAAAAGTGAAAGTTATTAGCTAATCGTTTTTTGTTTGGTATAGAATATTTTTTGAAACAAACATGTTTGTGGTTCATTTAGGCCATGAGCCAGACCCCCAGATTTTGGCTATCAGTACCATTTGGGGTGAATAATATTCATAGTAATTTTTGAGAAGGTATATACCCCTAGAGTTGGAAAATGCATGATAGCATCGTAGCCACGGTAGCTTGTGGTTTTTATGCACCCAAATTGTAACCGGACTTCACTATTACCGATAAACACATAGTGCTCATATTGTACACATTGTACCTGTCAATGAAACACTCTTACTGACAAAATGTTGCCACACCCACTTCTACAAGTGTGGTTGCCAAAACCACACCCACAAGATATTGCTGAGTCATCAAGTAGAGCACATGGTTGATTCTTTTAAGAGCCATTTTAGAAGATGAAGTGAAGACCAACTACAGCCAAGCTAACATCTATTAGAGAAGGTAACAATTTTAGCTAGCTTGGTCAAGCAACTAATAGCTAACGGACTACTAGCTTTGATAGTGTGTGAATCATGAATGATTGAGTTTTTAGGCTATTCAGTATTGTCTTTTTGGTAAAGAATGGAAAGGACCACAGCAAAAGAGCAGTGTATCATACACCAGACCATAAGTACAGAAGATGATGACCATTTTAGTCAGTCCACAAAAGTACAATTCATGGCTAACATTGTTAGAGGCGGCCAAAGTGAAAAATTATAGACCTGTCTTGAATGTTGCAGAGCAAGTTGGGGAGGGTGAAGTTCCTAAAATCTTCTCTATCACAGGAAATGCAAAAGCATTTTCACTATGAAAAGAGATTTAGAAACTATTAAAAGGCAAAGAGAGGCACGTTTTAGTGATGATATGCTTAGCATTGAGGCTGGCTGTACTTCAAAGAGGCCATGTACGAGGTCAACATCAGAATCCAGGGTATACAAGGCTATCTGCATTTTTTGTAATAAGGATAGGTTCCTTAAGGGGTCTAAGTCACGTGAAAAGCTCACACAAGCTGTTCAACTGAGAACAGACAAAACACTCCGAGAATGTGCAATCCAAAAGGGAGATGAAAAAATTATAGGTATAACAAGCAGAGATATAGTTGCTGCAGAGGCGTTTCTTGCTACAAAAAGTACACCAAACTCAAAACCAAGGGCAAAGATAATGAGAAAGGAGGAGATGAATCGTATCAAGTTATTGAAAGAGAAGCTTTTGTAGACCTTTTCAAGTACATACGCACTAAAATCATTCCCAACAAAGAGATAGTATCAATGGTTTGTTTGACGACATGGCTTGAATCCTTTATAACAATGAATTGTTGAGTGAGTCCACAAAGAAACATAAAGCGCAGAAAACTGGAAAACGAGCTTGGGGATTCAGTTAAGGTATGTTCAGATGACAAAGGAAAGCTGCTGGTGATTCCTGGCAGTTTGTCATTACATGAAGTTGTCCTGGAAAATCAAGCTATACACAAGGAACTCACTGTCTGGAAAACGAAGATGAGCACAGTGACCACAATTGTAGATCAGGATTCCTCACAGATTTGATCTGTCATCAAACAGGACATGCTACCCACTCCTTGGCCATACCATCCATCCGATGCCGCTTCTTAATACAATATCCCGCATCTATTGGAACGCTTTCTTGTTGGCCTTCTTACTGGAGATCCTGGAGGTAAGTGTTACTCGGACAGGATCAACACTTTAATTCAGTCTCTTAGCCAGGATATGATCTATGCTGTGACATGCGGTAAGCACAAACCACCAAAACATATGCTACTTCCATATGCTGTCAAAACTCTAACTGGTAACACAGAGCTTATTCGTACACTGAACAAGTTTGGGCATAGCGTATCTTACTCCCAGCTAGAGGAGAACGAGACTGCTCTGTGCCTCCAAAAGTTAGCAACAGGTCTCAACCAGAGAGTGGCTCTTCCAGCTTTTATCAAACCCCATGTCTTCACTAATCTGGCATGGGATAACATAGACAGACTAGAGGAGACTCTCTCTGGAAAAGGTACATCACATCGAGTGAATGGCATAGTTGTACAGGCCAAGGTTTATGGACCTGATCTTCCCCGGTCTGAACTTCCACTAGTAGCAAAGAAAAAGCAGAGATCAATCAGTGTTGAGCATCAAAAATCGGATGTTTATGTAGCTGGTACACGAGTTGGCCCACAACCTATTCAAACCCGAGAGAGGCACTTTTTAGACAATATAAAAGTAGCTCAAGTGGCCCACCAGAAAAATTTACTAGGCAAACAGATCAAGAAGTCCAAGACCCAGCTGGACTGGGTTTAATATCCTAACTCGAAAAAAATTCAGATTTCGGAAGATGTTGTTGGGTATCTCCCTACTATAAATGCTCCAGCCACTGAGTTGAATACTGTGTTTGAAATCATGAACCAGTCTGAATTAGTCAGGGAAGAATTGCAACTAGAAACAATTGTAGTAGTTAAGGATCAAGCACTCTATGCAAAAGCTGCTGAAATAGCTTGGAAGCATAAGGAAAAGTTTTCCCATCTTATTCTCAGAATGGGAACATTCCACACTATCTGTAATGCTCTTGGACAGAGATGCTGGGCTTAAAGATATTTGCATAGAATCTGGGATAGTTGCTGAGAGTCTGTCAATGGTGTTCTGGATGGCAAACACTACAATCGTGCTGTGAGGGTCCACAAATGCATTTATGAAGCCCTGATGAGACTGGTATGGGCAGAGTTCACAGTTTGGCTGGACCTAAATCACAAAGAGCAAACTGCTTCGATTACATCTTTGTTGTGCAAAGTAAGTGATATTGCATGCACGGTAAGTCAGCAAGAATTTGAAGAGTTGCTTCAAACTCCACTTCTAGTTCAGGTGATGACTTTGTGGAATAATTTTCTGGAGCATCTCCGCCACAATAATGGAGAGCTATCAGCCTACTGGATGTCGTATATTGACATGGTAGAAGATGTTGTACTTGGCCTTTTACGCGCTTCTCGTGAGGGAAACTGGAGTTTGCACCTAAATGCCATTAGAGTCATGATTCCATGTGAACTGGCTAACTGTACATGCATGGCCAATGGGCTCAAGTGCACTGATATGTGCAGGCTGCAAGACTGTGAGAATCAGGCATCAGTTAATTAGGAAGACGAAGAAGTTGAGAGTGAAGATGAAACTGATATTGAATAACTATTAACAGATTCATTTTTTAACATCATTATTATATTATTGCCATATTAAAAGTTTAAGTCCAGAGTCATATATGTTGGGAGATATAACAATATTTCTATGACTATTTCTTACCCAATAACGCCCACCCGGTTTTATATACGGTTTTAATTATAGGGTGATAGAAACCAAAAACTACCATGACAGCACTGCTATCATACATTTCTCAACTCTAGGAGTGCATGGCTTGCCAAAAAACACTGATAGCATTATTCACCCCAGATGGTACCGACAGACCCTCTGGCTCATAGACTAATTAGTATCAAAGATGTATGCAAAATAGTACACACATACGCACAAATTATATATATATATAACTACAAAGTAGTACAAAAGCAAAAGCACTTTGATATTATTATTCTTGAAACCAGTATTATTATATACATTTCTAAGTAGCTCTTTGAGAGAGAAGCTGTTTTGCTACGTCTAATGAAGAAAAAACATTAGGATTACATTTTCTATGTAATTTGGTAAATATCCTTCAAATAGTTTGTCAAGAGCTACCTTTGAGGGATAAATAAGAGGTTGAAAAAAAAAAGATGTATACATTATTTTTGTTCAGTTAGTCATTTATTATTGCATGTATTATAAAGAACAGCATGCTAACTCAAAAAGAACATATTGAAACATCAGCAATTTATTAGCTTTGTAGCGTATCAGGCATTTTCAATAGCTGTTTTTTTGTATAGTACAGGATATTAATAAAGCATGTAGTGTCCATTACAGTTGTGACTAAAAAAGCTTCTTTTGAGTACACTTCTGTATTTTATCTGCTATTAATTAGACAAAGTTAGTAAGTAAAAATATATTGGTTTTATCACTATAGTGATCAAAGTTGAAGTATTCAGACATTGTCTCATGATAAACATGACTTTAAGGGGTCATTTAAACATTTCGTTGCAATAGTAAAAATGTTCCACACTTTACTGAATCAAACTTAGTCTGTAGTACTATTTTAACTGTTATTTTATTATCATGAACCTTTTTAAAGTCATGTGTAACTTGTGCATGTCAGTCTGGAACCGAGGGGGGTCCATAACAAGCTACAAGTCATTTTAATAGACTCACTATATTGATGTCCCCTTACCACAAATCACACAAGCTTGTGTCTGGTTGATGGTGTCCATTACTCAGAACACAGAGAGGCTCGAGTATACTGCTAATCATTTTCTAGAATGAACCCTTTACCTATTTATCCTAATGCCATTGATGTCCTCATTGTACATGCATAATCTAGGGGTTCCTTTAATTCTGTAAATAACAGACCAGAGTCTATCTGATGTTATACCCTTTCACCATGAATTTGAAAATAATTTTGGCCTGACATGTACTTATGAAAGTACATACCGCAATAGTGCCAAAATTTTATCTGACATGATCTTCCAATTTGAATTTGATCAGGTATTTAAGAATTAGACCGAAATTTGATGTCAAAGTGTTTCTGTTCCCATAGTATACATAACCTTTCATTTTTATTGGACAATGGTAATAGTTAATATTAATTTAGTAACCATTTTCATGTGTGTATGCAGGTAAAAGGTTTTGTATCAAGGCGTAATCTATACACAAGCTTCAAAGGACTTGCTAAGTAAGTTTTATATAAGTGTAATAGGGAATGTAAATTCACTCCATAAATGTCTGGAAATGCCAGAAATTGTCCGACCCATCCCATCGTCCCCCGGGACCTTCGGGTTCCATGGGATGTCCATCTATTCCACCTATACATACATGTGTGTCTGGGATGGGAAAGACAGTGGGACAGACATGTATCTATAGGTGGGATAGATAGGAGTGAATTAAATTTGCAATATCAAAAAGTACTATCTGTAATGAGGTAAAGGGTTCCCTTGCTTCACACTGTAACTCAGGATTGGTTTACCACGTCCAATCCTTAAGTTTACTAAGGGGGGCTTATGTTTTAAGTGTTCTGAGGCAAAATCGTGTGTTCTTCAACCCTTTTACAGGCAGGTGACTGACCACCAATTCGGTAAAGAATGGACACATATTTTTAAAAACTTTTTTCCAGTAAAGATTTATACCAATACAAACAATTCCGAAGCAAACTGAGCTATTTAGAAAATACCTGCAATAGCTCCAGACTGTTGTTTGAAAAAAATTTTAGGACAATATTTGGTGCTTACGCCTTTTTTTTTATGAAGTACTGTACTACTTCATGTCAGAGAAACTGTATTAAAAACAACAACTGTGTCGCCATTCTAGTAAATAATCGTAATTGTCAAGCGAACCACGGTGCCATGTGGCGTTTGAAACTGAGGTGGTAGTGGACGTTATATTCCCATTTAGTTACTGCCATATAGAGTGATAGTGAAAATAGAAGTTAATATAATACAATATATATAAGGGGCTTTATTTTTTTTGTGGGCTGCACAGTTAGTTGACGTAGACATGTTGCCTGTAGTAATATTTTGTAATAATTTATCAAATATGGAAGTTAATGTGTTCAATGTTCTTTATGTTTAGATGAAGCTGAGTGAATAGAGATTGTCTAAGGTGTGTCTGTGATGGATGATTGAAGAACTCTACATCACTGAGGGAGTGAACTGTCATCATTAGACCTAAACATACAAACATACAATTTTTGTGTCATCTCATACCCGTATTGTATGTGAAATAATATTTACTGTATTATACCTGAATATAATCACATGGCGTTACAGTACACTTTATATTGGCGAAGAATTACACCCTATTGGGTGAGTGTTGTGTAACACTCCTATGAGTGTGATAGGGGTGTAATGGTACACCCTATTTGGTATACTAGGAGGGTGTTTGAAGGGTGTAACGGGACACTAATTTGGGGGTGTATCAATACACCCCATGGGGTGTAGTACAGACAGTGTAGTTGGAGCACCAAAAGAGGTGTAATGTAACACCTCGTTTTTTACAGTGTAAGTTTATCGAATTTAGGATAATGAATTTTTTTTTATTATAAGGTCTATCATTTAGATAGAGCTGAGATTTCTTCCCTGTGGCTAACCTCTCAAATTAATGTTGTTGTTGTTTTATTTTTTACCACACTGTCTTGACCATCTATTTCTGCATTATACTATGTGTTCATGGATGGCCCTACCTCTTGTTGTGTTACAACTGGCCAATCTAAAGATCCAGAACCGCTGTGTTAGTGAATATGTTGAAGAGACTATACCTCTCGAAACTGTTTCTAACAATTTCTTGGGGGGATTAGCTTGCAGAGTATGAGTTGAAATTTCATGATTGCATTTATTCACTTCAGTGTGTTTTCTTTTTCTATTGCTTTTCTTTGTAGTGGGATGGAGTGGGTGGAGCTGCTTTCGGTGTCTCTGCCTTAAACCAGCTGTGAATGATGGCTCAAGAAGTGTCAACATTAGATCATGTATTACCTGACACTGCTGTAATGATGGCAAGTGAGTGTTCTCTAGAGTGTGTTCGTAATATAAGGAAGTATTGGTTCCAATAGGTTTACATTACTAGAATGTATCACCAACACTCACAGCAATTAGTGGCCTGGCTAGCTTGTTGTGGTCACCTAGGACACAAGTGTTTGTGTGACAATAAATATACATGCAAATGTGTATGTCAAGTTATGTAATCAGATGTCAAGTGTATATGAGACCTGTACTATCGCAAGATGTTGACAATCTTAGTGAGTAGTCAGTCATTCTTGGCTGAAATAATTATTGGCTGTTAGAACGAGAAAAATTTGCTATTATCTTAGGGGTTTTACCCACACTAATTAAGCCACAATTAACTACGTGATGAGTGAGCAAGTTTACTGAGATGTAGCCCACCATCACATCACCCGAACCCAGGTAAAGGTCGACAGAGAGGACGTGCAAATACTGCGACCATGCGGCTAAGTGTTCACATGTGGTGTGTCACATGTGGAGCAATGGCACCCGGGCACAAGTACATTAGTCCTAATAGCCACTGTTCTCAGTGCTTTTAGTCTAAGCCTAGCAGCTACCTGTTACTGCCTTGAGTCTAAGCCTAGCAGCTACCTGTTACTGCCTTGCCAGAATGGCTGATTCACCGACAGCTCTCTAAGAATGGCTGCTCATCAGTGGTGGTTGTTTTTTTTAATAGTAAGGGGCTGGAGATATACTGTATTATGTACTCTAAATAATTAGCTTTCTGTAGGTCAGGTTGGATATATAGGATCTATGTACATCATCAAAGCCACCACCTCATTGTGAAATCATCAGTACCCGGCTTATGGCCTTTCATACACAATAGATACTTACAGATGTAATCAGCCGAAAACAGGAGTTCTATGGCTCGATAATATATGGGCATGCTGCCGGTTCATTTGCCTTGCTTAACTAGTGCAGTTAGGTTAAGAGTTGGACTCTAGTTCTGATGCTGTTACTTTACCCACAGTCGCTATCTTTAAATCACGAGAGCATGCTGCCAACCCTCATTATGGTCAGGCATAGGCTTCGTTACAGGTGTGGGGTGCATGGCCGGCTCCCACTCTTCTTATTCTAACCTTCATGCAACAATTTATGATCATCATTGTCCATTGCATATTAGTAACTATCTGCAGTATTTAGTAATGGATCTGCAGTATTTAGTAATGGCCAGACCCTCTCACGGTATTGCCAAGATTGGCTCTGTCAAAGTGATCAGTTTTCTCGAAAGCATAGAAACTCCTGAATCAGTCAGGTGCATGCTGTAATTGAGATTTATGCTGATGTGAGTGTTACATGAGAAGGGAGGTGGAGAAAATAGGGGTTACATGATGAGAGAGATTAGAGAATGAACTAGTGCTGGATGTGTGTTAGGACTCATAAGCCACACTACACTATGGCCAGTGTGGCATTATATAGAGCATAGGTAGGAGGTTCTAGTGCATATTGTAGTTAGATTTTTACTAGAGGTGTGACGGTCCACCGGGGGCCCTTTAATAGTGTCTATGCAGGGCACACTGACCTTCACGCTATTGGTACTGGACTTATTCTCACACTATCACATTCGCTGCCTGTCTCTATTTTCTTACTCTCAGGCTCACTGCCTGTGTATTCTTGCACTATCAGGCTCACGACCGTCATTCTCAGGCTCGCTGCCTGTCTAGTCTTACGCTATCAGGCTCATATTCTCTCACTATCAGGCTTACTGCATGTCTACTCTCACTCACAGGCTTGCTATCTATCTATTCTCTCACTCTCACTTTGGCTCGCTGCCTGTCTATTCTCTTGCGCTCACTCAGGCTCGCTGCCTGTCTATTCTCTCACTATCAGGCTAACGGCTTATCTATTCTCTTGCGCTCACTCAGGCTTGCTGCCTATCTATTCTCACTCCATCAGGCTCGCTGCCTATCTATTCTCACTCCATCAGGCTCGCTGCCTGTCTATTCTCTCACTATCAGGCTAACTACTTATCTATTCTCTTGCGCTCACTCAGGCTCGCTGCCTATCTATTCTCACTCTCACTCAGGCTCGCTGCCTGTCTATTCTCACACTATCAGGCTCGCTGCCTGTCTATTCTCATTCTCACTCAGGCTCACTGCCTATGTATTCTCAGGCTCACTGCCTATGTATTCTCAGGCTCACTGCCTATGTATTCTCAGGCTCACTGCCTATGTATCCTCAGGCTCACTGCCTATGTATTCTCAGGCTCACTGCCTATGTATCCTCAGGCTCACTGCCTATGTATTCTCAGGCTCACTGCCTATGTATTCTTAGGCTGACTGCCTATGTATTCTCAGGCTCACTGCCTATGTATTCTCAGGCTCACTGCCTATGTATTCTCAGGCTCACTGCCTATGTATTCTCAGGCTCACTGCCTATGTATTCTCAGGTTCACTGCCTATCTATTCTCAGGCTCACTGCCTATGTATTCTCAGGCTCACTGCTTATGTATTCTTAGACTCACTGCCTATGTATTCTCAGGCTCACTGCCTATGTATTCTCAGGCTCACTGCCTATGTATTCTCAGGCTCACTGCCTATGTATTCTCAGGTTCACTGCCTATCTATTCTCAGGTTCACTGCCTATCTATTCTCAGGCTCACTGCCTATATATTCTCAGGCTCACTGCCTATGTATTCTCAGGTTCACTGCCTATCTATTCTCAGGCTCACTGCCTATGTATTCTCAGGCTCACTGCCCAAATATTCTTAGACTCACTGCCTATGTATTCTCAGGCTCACTGCCTATGTATTCTCAGGCTCACTGCCTATGTATTCTAGGGCTCACTGATGTATTCTCAGACTCACTGCCTATCTGTTCTCAGGCTCACATATGCATCTGCATGGCACTCACTCAATTACCCCGTCACGTGATCAGGACATGTTCCTTCTCACTTGTGTCTGTTGCTGCCTCCACCAGGCACACCGACTGTTACTATTAATAGCTAATGCCAACTTTTGAAGTTCCATGTGAATAGGGATGTGGAGCAGATAATGCAACAGGGGAGGGATATTCTTAGTAGTTGTAATACACAATACTTTCACACAACTGACATACCTACGCAAGACTTAACCTTCGTGGTTAGTCTAGTGGAGCAATGAATTTTCAAGTAAAGACTGTTGCATATGGCTTATAACTGACAAATAGCGTATTAACTTACCACCGCCACTAATTCAAATAGAAATGGAGCTCCCACAAGTTTTTGAGTTTTAACTGCACCCGCAATAGAATTCAAATTGGTAAATAATTCGCTTTCTAGGGTGATACTGGTAATGATCGCTAAACCGGAGAATTCCTTTTAGTGAAGTTTGGGATGGGGTCGAACACCGAGCGAACACAAAAATATGCGAGGGTCAAAGTACAAATGACATACATACGTCCACACATAATTACAAACAAACATCCCCGATTTTCAATTGTGTTACCCCTGAGAGTGTCTCACTCGCATTTATAGGAGTAAATCTTGGAGTCACAAGCCACTTGACTATGGCAAGAGTGGTGTAGAGAGGAGTTATGGTACTGTTAGCATGTGAGGTTAGATTCTCCACCCGGTGGTGGTATGACAGTCAGACAGACCACCTTAACGTAGCTGTCCAGGGCAGGCTGCCCTTCATTCAACATCTAATACTACTGCGCACTGCCCCTCACTGCTGTTAGGGCTAGCAGCCCTTCAGCTAATCACTAAGTGTGATACGTACACTCTGCCCTTGCTCAGGTCTTCTTACCTGGGCATGTGGTCACTCACTTATTAACGACTGCTGGGGGCACTCTCCCCTTACTCGACAACCACTACCCAGGTTGTGTTCCTGGAGTCTACTTAGACTCCAGTGTGCAGTGAAAGCAGGTGAGATGGAGTATACAGAACTCACCAGTCCTGGTTTACTGAAGCTGTGCCCACTCGGGTTACCTGAGACAGACATGGTGGCTGGAGTCATCCAGGTACCAGGCGTTGATCACAGCTCCAAGGTCAGTGGCACCACTCCCTTCTCCGAGGAACCAATACGTAGTTATTGGATGACCACACCATCCCAAAGCCAGTGAGAGGGAGAAAGTTGGGGGTCAAGGGTAGTTCAGCAGTACTCTTGTCATAATGCTCAGTTCTCACTGTGTATGCTTGTCTGTACTTACTTTCACAGGTATACAGCCTACTACCATTGGTAAGAGAGCTGCCAACCCCCTTTCCTAACCTATCACTTATAGCCTTGGGATAGGCCACCTCCTGCAGCCCTTTGGGGGAACTCCGGCAATGCAGGGCAATTAACGCTAATTGCCACTGACCTGCCGAGTCTCTCACCCCCAAGGCCACACAGGGGGGTGGGTCCAGGGTCATACCACTGCCTCATGCACAAGGAACATGCGCAGACATGACCACGGGCTCACATCAGCACAGACTGCCAATGTGTAGTTTAGGAGGATGACACCAGGCAACCATACCAATAAGGCGAATCAGTTCTTTTGTTAGTTAGTGGGAGAATGTGTGCATCAAAATATGAAAGAGACCATCAACTATTTTGTTTACTTTGCCATTCATGAATCTTGAGCTGATGGAAGCAAAATTCCACCATGTGTTAAAAATGTTACTTCAAACATGTCTTTCAATATGCATGCTTGTATCTACATCAGCAAGGCCAATCTTTCTAGCACATTGCCCATTTTGTGAAATAACATGTAATGTACGTGTATTACATTGTTGAGCAACAAAGTTACGTATTACAAGTGCAACATATGTAGTATTCTTTGAAATATTTATGTAAAGATGGTTCTGATGTTTCGTACTGCTTAGAAAAGTTTAGTAGAATCTTTTACAATCTATCTTGATTTTGCTCTCTGTTAAATTCTCAGGATTAAGCAAAACTATCTCAAATTGCAAGAAATTATTTGCTCACATAATTACGACGTGACGATAGGGGGGCTTTTTCCACAACAGTTAGTACCCTATGTGAAGCCAACAGCTTCATGTTTTCTCATACTTTCATGTTTTCTCTGACTGCCAGAACAACTATAACATTACACTTTATTTCATCATTAGTATTCACGCATGCTCATTTGTTCTTATTTTCGTGTACCGTCGTGCATCGTCGATGATTTGTTTTTTGTTTATATTTATCACCTCAACACTGTCATTGGCTGTTCTTAACTGGAACTCTGACGTTACCATACCCACTAGTGGGTCTTCACTGCACTATAGTTACTCTGTTTCTGCTTAGTGTAGTGCGTGTATGCCAGGATCAATGTGATTTCTCGCATGAACACCTGCAAACCACAAAAAAAAACTTGCCCTTCGAGCCCACCCATACCGAATCATCTTCCTACACCAGCGTTTGCATTTGCTCTTACATTTACTACTTTTACATTGTTTGTAACAAAAGGAGTCCATCTGAATGCTTTCTGACTGGCAAGCAACACCCCTTTTTTGTAATTAGAGCAAAGTTTAGTGAAGCCATCCAACATTTTGATGCCATTTGAACAGGATTCCCCTGATAGATGCGAGCACAATGTTGCAATCATAAGTACTCTCTGTATCACATGCACATACATGAACAACTGTGGCATGTAAAATAATTGAGAAATGATAGTTTCAATTATTACAAATTGTGTATCAGCCATGAGTAAATTGTAGAGCTTTTGCTGCTATGTCTGTACAAATTAAAGTTTTTGTTGTGGGGCTCATCACACCTGGCTTCCTCGTGTACAAACTCATATATTGTATACACTTACATATACATATGTGTACAGTATATAAAGTGCCATTGTGGTCTCTTTCACTCATCTTAGTAAGAGGTACTTTTCTTGTTTTTTTTTGTTTTTTTACGTTCTTACATTCATAATGTATATTTTAGTTTTCTAATTAAGCATTCCTATAAAGGTTATTATTGAGACCTTTATCGAGTAGAGATAAGCAGTGTAACATCAACTGCTGTACTGTATTGTAGTGAAAACAGCATTGTGTTCCTGAAAGGAACACCAAAATTTGGTAACATGTGATTACTTTCCCTTCTTTGTTACAGGTTGATGATGAAAGAGTGTCCAAGGAATTGCTGTGGACGTTTCCAGTGACAATTCAATCCTTGTTTGAAGGAAAATCTACTGGAGTATTGAGGACAATTAAACCTATCACTGACACTGTCATAATCCAATTCTTTAAAAGCTTCTTCATACTGGAAATTTACAGTATTTTATTTTTATGGAATATAGTTCATTAGTATTTTGTCAATGGCATTGGGAATGTTATACTAGCTTATGAGAAGTCTGCATTAATTTCAGAATAAAATTGACTAACTAACATAGTACTCACGGTTCTTTCAGTTAGTGACCTCTTAGTGCTGCCTTGAGTCGTCACGTTGATCGTACTGAAGTTGTATTTAACTAGTAATACAATGCTATGATTTATTCTAACAAAATTGGAGAAACATTCTATGAACAAATATGGGTGGGGAAGGGAGGGGGGGAGAGGAGATGCGGAGGAGGCGAGTGAGATACATGGACCCAGGAAAAGTACTTATATGCTCTCTCACTGTCGCTACTAGATACATACACATGTAGATTGCTCCATGAACTTTATGGAGTTGTGGTCTGTCGACTTAAGAATATGTGTCACACAGTATAACATTAGCTTCAACTTTTAGAATAAGCAGTCACGTCCAAAATTGAAGCCACACCCTTTGATTGTTGTGTGAACAAGTAGCTATTATTAAAAAACTACAGTTGCAAATATTGATGTGTACCCACAGCTATTTTTCCAAGTGATCATGTACTTCAGCATGATTGAGGTGGGTCTGTTGGCTCAGAAATGGTCAGCCACGCAGAGATGGTCAGCCGGTCAGCCCCGTCAGTCCCGCAGCAATGGTCAATGGTCGTCCATTTGCGCATGCGCGAGTGCTTAAGGTTCAAAGTTTGTTTGATTGGCCGCGCTCTATAGGTCAAAGGTGAGGGTCAGCCGTTCTGCACATAACGTCGTCCTTTAACAACCAGTTGCTTTCCCGCCATTAATTTATGCCGACTCATCATAAAATTCTCTTCATTATTATTATTATTATTTTTTTTTAAAATAACTCGTTCTTTTGTCATGTAAGATCGATACATAAAACTGCGTGAAAAAGACTGGTAAATTTTGTTGGAGATAAAACTAATAATATTATTTGTTGATAAACTCTCTTAGTCGCTGTCAATAATCACGACATCTTTATCTTCATTGTCTGACAAGCATATAAAAGTGCCCAGCCCACTGGGTGCAGGGGGCACATTCACCTGAGCAGTGGCCCCAGAGTTACTGACTGTCTCCACATCTATGTTACTGTCACTACAAGTGCTGGACTCTGTCCCTTCCAGATGCAGCATAGTCCTTGTCTTACCGGTGCTGCTCACCACTGCTTCACGCTGGTTCAGCTTAGCCTTCTTTACTGGAGGACCAATATCCTCGTCCGACAGTCCTCCCACATCAATCTCTGCATCATCTGCACTACCTAATGCCTCGCCTTCCACATCTGTGCCCGTGTCTCCCATCTCCTCTACATCAACACCACCATTTTCTTCCTCTGCATCCTCATCCTCTCCCTTTTCCTCCTCATCCTCATCTCCATAATCTTCACCTTCCAAATCTGCAGCAACATCCTCCACTTCCGGTACCTCTTCCTCCTCTTCTTCTTCATCAGACGTGCTGGTGGCACCCTCCTGGGGCGTGGCCTCACCTCCAACTCTGTCTCCTTCCTGCTCCTGCTTCACAATAAACTCCTCACACAGTTTCTCCATGTTATCCTTGCCTTCCTGCAAGTTCTTAGTGAGCCTGTCTAGTAACGTGGAGTCTCGAGTGGCGGGATCCTGTTCAACCTTCACCAGGTCGGTCAGATGGGATCCAAAGTGGGCGTGGTAATCCTTAATACGCCTGCTCTTGATAATCTTACCGACTTCCTTGAAAACTCTTCTCGATAGCTCCGCCTTCTCTGATTCGCCAATTCCGAGGGAGTGCTTTGCGTTGCATCTGTCAATCACCTCATAAATATCCATGTGGTCGGGAAACTCGTCTGTCTTGAGAATCCTCTGAACCCTGCGGTTTATCTCTGGGTAGTGAGTGGCGGCATAAGAGCCGTTGTCGTGCACCACCTCTATGGTGGACGGTATCTTCTGCAGCGCACATATCTCCTCCCACGTGTTGAGGAACTTTCTCTTGACATAGTCTTCCTTGAGATATGCACTACAACCTGACGTCATTTCATCCAAACTCACCTCCTCCTCACTCAGCCTACAACACACAAACAACAACAACAACAACAACAAAGATGATTAGTTTCACGTCACACTCCTAAATCAATATTTCAGTTACTACAAAGAGCAGTGCATTCTAAAGCAATCAATAAATAGTGGTAGGCCCACTCATCAAAGCATGTAGGTTTACCAGCTTTTAAACATATCCACTGACTAATTATAGCACTTAAAATAGTAGAAGTGGCATTAATCAAATGAGCATGATGTTACAGCTTTAATTTGTGCCAAAAACAAACAAACAAACAATAGCTAAAAGTATTGAAAAATAGAATTAGCTGCACTAACTACAACTTAATCAGTGCATAGTCATGTACTACAACTGTATTTATGACTAGAGAGTATCGTACTCACTCGCAGACTATATAAAAGAACTAATGCTTTTCACACATGAGAACACAAAAGTTATATTAATTGCTACCACACAACCTACTCATACTGGGAAGAAGAGTGCTCAAAGCTTTATGCTATGTGAAACAAGAGAAAACTGCCATCCCCTCATTCTCTGTCCCCTCGCTCTCTGTCCCCCTCACTCTCTGTCTCCTCACTCTCTGTCTCCTCACTCTCTGTCTCCTCACTCTCTGTCCCCTCACTCTGTCCCCCTCACCCTCTGTTCCCCTCACTCTCTGTCCCTCACTCTGTCTCCTCACTCTCTGCCCCCCTCACTCTGTCTCCTCACTCTATGTCCCCCTCAACTCTCTGTCCCCTCACTCTGTCACCCCTCACTCTCTGTCCCCTCACTCCGCCCCTCCACTCCTGTCCCCTCACTCTGTCTACTCATCTCTGTCCCCTCACTCTGTCTCCTCACTCTCTTCTGTCTCTCGCTATCTGTTCCCTCACTCCTCACCTCTGTAACTCAAGGTTACCAATCACTCTCTGTACTCATTCACCTCTCAGTACCGAACTCTGTTCCTCAATCTCGTCCCTCACTATGTCTCCTCACTCTCTGTCATTAACTCTATCCCATCACTCTGTATCCTAACTTGTACCCTCATCTCTGTCTCTCACTGTCCCCTCACTCACTGTCCCTCCTCTCTGTCCCCTTCACTCTTGTCTCCTCACTCTCTGTCCCCTCACTCTCTGTCCCTCACTGTCCCCTCACTCTCTGGAACCTCTCTAATCCTGTATCCTCCATCTCTGTCCCCTCACTCTGTCTCCCCACATCTCTGTCCCTCACTCTATGTCTCCTCACTTGTCCCCCTCACAACTCTATGTCACCCTCACTCTCTGTCTCCCCCACCTCCTGCCATCACTCTCTGTTCTCACTCTCTGTCTCTCACTGTCCCCTCACTCTTATGTCACTCACCTTCGTCCCCCTCACTTGTCCCTCACTCTCTGTCCCCTCCCTCTCTGTCCCCTCACTCTGTCCCCCTCACTCTCTGTCCCCCTCATCAGTCTGTCCCCTCACTCTGTCTCCTCACTCTCTGTCCCTCACTGTCCCTCACTCTGTCTCCTCACTCTCTGTCTCCTCACTCTCTGTCCCCTCACTCTCTGTCCCTCACTCTGTCCCCCTCACTCTCTGTCCCCTCACTCTGTCCCCTCACTCTGTCCCCCTCACTCTCTGTCCCCTCACTCTGTCTCCTCACTCTCTGTCTCCTCACTCTCTTTCCCCCTCACTCTCTTGTCTCTTCACTCTGTCTCCCCCCTCTCGGTCCTCTCACCTCTCATCCCTCTCACTCTCTGTCCCCTCACCTCACCTCTTGGCCCGCTCACTCTCTGTCCCCCTCAAATCGTCTCCCTCACTCTCTGTCCCTCACTCCCTCTCTGTCCCCTCACTCTCTGTCTCTTCACTTCTGTCCTCCCCCTCTCTGTCCCCCTCACCTCCACTCTCTGTCTCCTCACTCTCTGTCCCCCTCACTCAGTCTCCCTCACTCTCGGTCCAACTCTCTGTCCCCCTCACTCTCTGTCCCCTCACCTCACGCTCTGTCCCTTACTTCTCGTCCCCCTCACTCTTCTCCTCACTCTCTGTCCCTCACTCTCTGTCCCCCCTCACATCTCTGTCACCTCACTCTCTGTCCCCCTCACTCAGTCTCCTCACTCTCTGTCCCTCACTCTCTGTCCCCTCACTCTGTCTGCTCACTCTCTGTCCCCCTCACTCTCTGTCTCTTCACTCTCTGTCTCCTCACTCTCTGTCTCCTCACTCTCTGTCCCTCACTCTGTCCCCTCACTCTGTCTCCTCACTCTGTCCCCCTCACTCTCTGTCCCCTCACTCTCTGTCTCCTCACTCTCTGTCCCCTCACTCTCTGTCCCCTCACTCGCTGTCTCCTCACCCCTATAATATCCTCACTAATGGGCGAGACACAGGACAGTCATCAGAGTCAGTCCCTACAGACACCCTCCCAATGTGTAATGTGATCACAATAATGTCATGAAAATAAATCTGACAGTGTCCATCAGTTAGTATGTATCTTCAAATCTCAAGTAATGTCAGTCCCACATAAGACAGGATTGTTTGAGATTGTTTGAGGCCATCAAAATAATAAAATCAGGCACAAATACATCATGTGCCTTATTCACTTTTCTTGAACTGTAGATTACAATCACATAACTTGAGCTGGTAGTATTATGTAGTATCCGCGACATCAACTTACTTTTTTATCTGCCTGTGATAAAGTTCTAACTTTTTTTCAAGTTTCTTCACCAATAGCTTTCTCCTTTGGCGTCTTCTTTCTACATGTTCGGAATTAAGAGATTTCTTCGAAGAGCTGCCGGAGCCATGGGACCCTGAAATAGGCCCAGGACGACTCCCGGATGACATGGTAACACTGTCGCCAAACGTCTTGCAGGAACCATAAGAAGCTATTAAATGGTAAAGTATCGCTATATACGTTGCTCGAATTTGGCGCTTACACTGCGCGCCACTCCACAATTACTACAATTAGATAACATGTATTCAATATGAAGTTGTTGTTTAGTTTCTATTTTTTTCATGTATTCAATATGAAGTGTTTTTTTTTTTTTAATGACCACATAGGATAGATGAGATAAGTTATGAAACTTCTGATAAATGCTCTTTATTGAGTGGGCAAAGTCCCTGTGATAGCTCCTGGTAGACCACACCTCCTTCGTCACTCACAAAAGCCAACATTACTCTGGCCTTGCCGGTCTGGGCACAGATCCTGTCTGATTCTTCATAGAGTCCACACAAACTGTAGGTGTTAATGATATTATTACAGTATAAAAATTACAACAAATGGCTGTACTTACGTTTCCATGGTAATAACAGTTGACGCAGACATAGGGAAAAAGCAGAGATGTAAATCCTATATTAAAAATATACAATATTCAAGTAACTAGTGGTGTGCTTGAGCACAAATGGTGAGGGAGACTCCCTAGATAGGTTACATAAAACTATAGTTGGAGTGACTTCAAACACCTCAGCTACGGCAAAGGGATTTCAATACCATAGCAACCACTTGCCACAACTGCTTGAATTAAAAAACAAAACAAAACAAAACAACAAAAAACAGCAGGCATTTCTAAGGAATTACCACACAGGCTTGAACCTAACCATATAAGACATACTTACTGCTGTAGTAGCTGGAAAAGCTGTGTAAAGGCAGCTAATCTATTTATTTGTTAGTTCAACATTTACTTAATGCTATTCTTCAGCTAAGCAGTAGCTGTAGCACACAACACAAGACTTACCTTCATGGTTAGGCTATTGGACAATGTTGCTTAGAGCGTATAACAATGAGAAATAGTGCATTAACTTACAACCAACACTAATTGGAATAGAAAATAAATCCAATAAGTTTATATGTTTTAACTGCACCCGCAAATGATAATTCAAAGTGGTAAACAATTCAATTACATTGAATGATACGGGTAAAGCTCGATAAACCAGAGGATTCTGTTTAGTGAAGTTTGGGACGGGGTCGACTACTGAGCTAGCAAAAATACACGAGGGTCAAAGTACAAACGACACTCGCACATATATATTAACAAAAAAAAATTTTCAATCCCGAATTTTCAATCATGCTACCCTGATAGTGTCTCACTCGCTTCACTTTTGCACACAAACTAGCACTGGAAAAATACAGTAAATATGAAGTAACACTAATCAGTGCAGGCTAACTTTATTTAGGCAAGTTATTTGATGACCCTTTCCATATAAGCTCACCATCAACTACAGACGTACAGTGTACAATTCCTTACCACCGCTTCCTGTTGACCACCTGGACTCCCATCCTGTACTAGTGGCTCCACAGGGTGTTTGCCACAGTCTTCTTCTTGTTCCTTGGACTGGACCTTCAGCTGACTTCTTGAAGCTTGCTCACTCTGTTTGACCTGCCGTAGTGCCCTAATTACAGCCATCTGGAGGTGTGGTATGGACTCTACCCTCACATTGTCAAGTTGTTTCACTGAGTACAGAATTATATATAATATATATATATTATAGAGCAGCCCCACCCCTCAACTAATGTTTCCTCAACTACAGGTTCTGTGGACTAATTTAGCTTTAGGTGCTAACGGACCACCTATTCACTAATTAGCGTACCTCCACTGCATTCATACAAACAATTATTCTATTCTAACTTTACCTTTCTCATGCCTGCCCTTATCTTACGCAATCCCCATTCCATTCCACTCACATATATACTTGTAATTATCTCATTCTATTCAGTTCTTCCAATTTTTCCTTTACTATTTTGTGTTGAAGTGCAGAAGATATCTAGTGTGGAATAAACCACTTATTACACTCGTGTGGCTAGATATTTCACTCTTAGGCTTTATTTCGGTTTCACCCATATCACACTATGACTCATGTAATAAATAAAGCCTAAGAGTGAAATATCTAGCCACATGAGTGTAATAAGTGGTTTATTCCACACTAGATATCTTCTGCACTACTGTATAGTTTGTGACTGGTAACTCACAGGTAAAGTAGGTTGTTAGGGGCTACCCACACACCCCCCCCCCCCCCCCCCCCCCCCAGCTGATATTTTAGCAGCTGCATGCTCTCTAACCTGTCAGTGTGGTTGAATACTCTACATATTATACACCTGTGAGGAAGGTAAGCATGCATGCAGTAAAACCAGGAAAAGTGGCAAGATGGTTGTTATAACTACAAGGGTAACCTAGCTCAAATAACAACCGTGAAATAAGTGAGTTATTTCATGGTACCTAAAGATACCATTGTGAAGATATCTAAGGTGGAATATATAATACTTATAGCACGAGTCAGAGTACAATATGGGAAAATATTTTACGAGCACGCAAAATATTTTCACGAGCCAAAGGCGAGTGAAAATGTGGCGTGAGAGTAAAATATCATTCCCATATTGTACGACGAGTGTGATAAGTGATTTATTGCTGCCTTGATATTTTTTCTCAACCGGTTACAATTCAATTTTCATTGATTTTACTCGCTACGCGCATGCGTAGTGTACCGTACAATATAAACCGTACAATATGGGAGAATACAGAACGCTCGCGTGATGCGGAAATATTCAAGTAAAAATATCAAAGCTGCAATAAATATATATATATATATATATATATTATTACTTATAAAGTGAGTCAGAGTGTGATATGGCAGATATATTTCAAGAGCAGGCTAATATTTTTTCATAGCCAGAGGCAGGCGAGTGAAAATAAAGCCTGAGAGTGAAATAACACTCTGCGAGAGTATGGATTCCATGCTAGATATCTTCACTGAAATATATATATATATATTATTTATTTATTACATGTTAAGATGACTCACCTTATCACACTGTGTTGCCTCATACTGTTACGCAAGCTCATAACCCTAGTAGTTATAGCAACCAGCCTGACTTACCAGTTTTCTGGGTTTTTACAGTTACCTAACTTCCTCTGGGGACTATCCAACCAGCAAATACCAGCTGGGGGTGTGGGGAGCCTAGTGAGTTATTACAGCCAACTTTATTATCAACCCTAGTACAAACTACATTGTATAACGGGAGTGAATGTCAATAGCCGACCCTTTACCTTATATCAGAGTAAAGTATGACATTAAGAAAAATGCAGAAAAAGTTTGCTTACCCTCAGTTAAGTCAAAATAGCATTGAATAGCAGGAACTTCATTCTTAGCGGAGTATTTCCTGATTCTCTCTATCTATGAATTAACCATTGGTCTTGTTAGTTTGCGTATTCACGTTACGTACCTCCGGATGATGATTGAGCCAACAATGACGCCGCAGTTCCGTACCACCACTTGCCATTGCAAAGTTCTATGACGACCTTTTACCTGAGTGTAGACATAAACAATTCTATTCACGCGCATGGCTGGCGGAGCTGGGTCTTCTGTGGCAAGGCAGTTGTCTTGTGTGAGCGAGGCGGGGATAGATGACGAGGTGGAAATGCTGAAGAATATCTATATGGAGGACGAGCTGCTGGTCAATACGCTGGACTGGTAAGAGTGCGAAGGAAGGAGTCATTATGGAATTAAGTTTAACTCTATTGTGCTGGTTTACTCAACTCGTAATAGCAATTTGATGAGAACTTCCATGTTTTTAGAGAAGTATTGAAGTACAAACTGGACTTAAAACTCGCATTATACATAGGTGTTGTGTTGTGGGTGTTGTGTTGTGGGTGTGGTTATGATGCTGTTGCTGCATTGATATTGATATTCCTTCCATGTTGCTGGTCATGGCGTAACCATGGCAATATGTAGTGGAGCGGTAGAGGTCTCCGTTCATATCACACCTAGCACAGGAGGGGATACCGACAGACAATATTTGTACCTTGACCTTTGTCTCCGTCTCGGCATCCAGGTGAGACCATTGGTGCAGGCTCTCTTAACATTGTAACAAAGTAACTTGCTAACAGGTTGTGGTAGACTAACAGGTTGTGGTAGACTAACAGGTTGTGGTAGACTAACAGGTTGAAATTAGAAGCTGGTGGGCTGTTAGTAATCTGGCGAGGGTGCATTGTAATGCCGGTATAGCCAGTGGTCTGGATGTTACTGGGGTACTATAATAAGACATAATATTGGCAGTTTTTCTTTGTTTAATAATTAATATATTATATATATATATACATTATATAATTAATTCTATGTTTCGACTTCTTGCCGGAGTCCTCCTCTAGGGTCAATGGGGTTGAACTCTTTTTGTTTTACTATAATTATTGGCTGTTAAAATAATAAAACTGGTAAATTATTTCAGCTGAGGAATGACTGGATCATTCGTTATAATATCAGTGCTCTATGTTTGCTAGGCGTGGTCTATGTTTGCTAGGTGTGCTCTAAATTGTCCAATATTGAATTAGCTCAGTCACCACATGTGGTAGAATGAAGTCTGATAACTTTATTGTGATTATTCCAGTCTGATGCAACCTTAGCTGGCTACGTACGCACACGTGTGTTTAACTGCTCCGTGTGGGAACGAATACGCGTACGTGCTTGTGACTATGACAAGAATATGCAAGAAATAGGAATTCATTGAACAGATATTAGTAGGCTGATCTAGTTGGTGTGCTTCAACACAATGGCGAGTGAGCTGGCCTAGCTAATGCATGTATAGTCTCATTAAATAGGAAACACATGCACACATGTGAGTGAAATTTAAATGAAAAGTGCAGATACACCACTAGTTCCATCTGCACTTTTCATTTAAATTTCACACTTGATAATTTTTGTAGCCTGATGAAGACAGTGATGTGCCTGTTGAAATGCCGTGTACTATTAATATAAATATAGTTAGTTATAAACGTATAAGGGAACAATTATGTCAAATATCAATGGAGAACTCCCTAAATAATAATAGTTATTATTTTTTAGGGAGTTATTATTATTATTATTGTTGTTGTTGTTGTTGTTGTTGTTGTTATATTTGCAGTATCCTAGAGATGCAGCTGCAGTGTGTGTTAGAAGTTCTAGAGGACTGTCAGATGCAAGATTACACCAGTGAGGGTTTGTTGCTATGCCCACTGTGTGTGTGTATGTGTGGTGTTCCCTATGTGATCAAATGGTCTATTTAGTTCCCATTGCATTGCATTACATAACTCACAAAATGATGCTGTAGCTGATACAAAAAAAAAAGTCAAGATATGATAGGCCTCAGGAGAGTAGTGCATTCGAAACAGCTTTAATGAGCTGTTCCCTGAGGAGTGCTCTCTCTCTCTATCTCTGCAGCAATCACAACTCATTGTATGTGGAAGAATCCATTGTCTATTTGTGACCGTCTATAGGAAAACCAGGCACAACGCGGCACCCTTCGAAAAAATTTTTTTTACACTTACAGAGTTGTTGGCGTCCATATATTGAGCTCTCCAAGTTTTATCGTCATAGCTTAAGTCGTTCCCGCTATAATAGACCTAACCGTTCCCTTCCGTCGGCTTGAAACAATACATTTTTAAGAAATCGATCGATCTTTTCTCGATATTTACGCACGCCGCGGTATGCCCGGTTTTCCTGTAGACGGTCACATTTTAGCATCTCTTAATAACCACTCCAATTAGTGCCACTCAGGTGTAAACACTATTTTTAAGTTAGTGAGAGTGTTCAAAGCACGATAAGGTGGGTGTGGTAAGGTGGGCTACAGTCCCGCAGTTCTTATCAAAGAACTCATTTCATTGGTTAATTCTTTGATTTCAAATCATGTGACCAATTATAGCGCCGCGCGAGGGCTAGGGCTAGGGCTAGGGTGACCAATCAGAAGAATTCTTTGATAAGAACTGCGGGATGGTTCAAGGTGGGTGTGGTAAGGTGGGTGTGGTTAGTCATGTAGGGCTGCTGATAGCAGTTGTCACATGATGACAACTTTGCCGATTGAAATTGATCAGGAGCCTTCCGTGTGCTGCGCTCACAATCGAACATTCATACTCTAGATTAATACGGTGCACATAATTTCTTCACCCGGTTGATGTGATTCAGTGAAAATGGCAAGCGATCTAACCTAGCCTTAGAACATAGTTTGTCACATGTGAGCAATCTGATTGGTCCATTGTGTGAATCTATTCAAGTAGTGTCATGCTCTGGGGCATTTAAAAATAGAGAATATTGGATGCTTGTTGCTGCGCTCAAGGCTTTACCGTCACGAACTTTTTCATTTGTTTCTTTAAAGCCATTACTACGTTCTAAAATAGTTGGATTCAGAATCATGAATGGGCAACGTTTCCTAAACATACCAGATTCACAATATCCTAATTTAGCCCATGCGTCCCTTTACCAGTTCTCATCTAGAATGGAATTGTGGTCGATGGTGAGGCATTTTAAGCATCTTCATTGAATTCCTCATAGTGTGGTGTCCAGCCTGGAGCAGAAGGCGTTGGAGTTGCGAGGATGTGCTATGTTGTACGAACTAGTCGAAGTGGCTAAAGACTGTCTCACAGAACAGAACCTGCCGTCTGATCTCTGCCCCATCTGTCTCACAGTCTTCATGGTAAGTGAATCATGTGATAGTCACATGATGGGATGGTCACATGATGAGATAAAGTGTCTTCGTTGGAGCCAGTACTTTAGCATTTCATCTCTGTGGGCAGGTCCATTTGTAATGTCGTCTTTGTGGGTGTGTCCAGGAGGGGGATGAGTGTGCTCGGAGTAACTGCTATCATTACTTCCATGTGTCTTGTTTGGCCAGTTATATTCAATTCTGTGAGAGGCAGAATGAGCAGGAGGACAAAGACAGGCCACCTCACACTAGAACACTCACTCAGACATTTATAGTAAGTCTTCAGTCAAGTTTGTATGTATGTGGGTGTATGCACATATGTATATGTATGTGTGTGTGTATGCATTAATGGTCTCCTTGGAAACAGGTGCTCCCTGTTTGGAGTTAATCACTTTTTATAGCGAACCATTAAACTTCTTACAGCAAACCTAACTATTAAACCTTCTAGTAAACCTAACTATTAAACCTTCTAGTAAACCTAACTATTAAACCTTCTAGTGAACCTAAGTTTAATAGAGGCATACGTTTGGAGTATATAGGAAGCTGGCTGTCTGTGCACCATGCTGTGAGTGTTCCTGTAAAAGCACTGTGTGTAGTAAATGTGTTTTATCTCAACTATGTCGATATAAGGAATTGTATTTTGCCAGAGCAAGAAGAGCAACCGGAATACAAGCATAGCATCACTCCCTAAAAAACAATTAAATAAAACCTTCCATTGTTTAAATGAGCAAGTTGTTCAGTTTCAATGTCTCTCTTAGCTTTGAAGAGGTGTCATAATCCTCTCCTACATCAAAGGGCTACCTGACTCTTCATCTCTTAAAGAACTCCTAAGAGAGAGAAGGTGATAATTGCTTACTTTCATTGTGTACAGAACACAGAGAGAGAGAGAGAGAAATACCTTCACTTTAATTCCCACTAAAAAAGACACTTTAATGTTATGGATATATTTCACCCACTTCCGAGGAAGTGAAGGGAACTGTCCAATTACAATTAGTTTTCTATCGCTTGGAGCCCTGCTACAAGTCAGTTGCACCCCTCCGTGTTCAGTTGGTACAGGGTTTACATTATCCTTGGGCCTTCGGCCCGTGATTGTGTAAACCCCTTACCAACCTCCATGTCCGTACGTATATGTATAAGCCGTTGAAAATGGTTGCACTTCCTGTTGTAGACAGTGTGTGATGTTTGATCTTTATCTAGTTGACTTGTTTATTTACACCATTACCATCATTGTTATCATTTTGTTATTTGTTATTTGCACTGGTTGTTCTGCCTGTGCGTCTATCAACTTAGTTTAAGTTACCAAACCTACTACTTGAGTCAAGTACTTTAAGTTTCTACAGTAAATGCATAGTTCTGTCACATGCACATCATGTGACCATTACAATGCAGCCTTTTTCTAAAGTGTGTGTATAGATTAAATAAGTCTGTAATTTTAGCTCGTTTGTGTGTGTATTTCATGAGCTCATGCCACACCCACCACATCAGTCAGAATAGCGAACAAGACACTCCAGGATTAGATGAATGTAACTGGCTGTTCCTTTCGCTTCGCAGTACAAATAAAGATTTTATTATGCTCACTAAACTCTGGCAATCTTTTCCAACTTTGTACTCCACCGTGTGTGTGTGTATGTGTGTGCATGTGCTTCCAAAGTTATTACTTTAACTGATAGCAGAATTGCCATAGTAAAGAGAGGAGCAGATATGGAGAGCAATTTGATGGACTTATTTCTTTGTGTGGAAAAACTAAAAGAATCCATTCAGTGAGGGAATGTAGCAGCCGCTAGGTTGTGGACAACCCACCCATTGACAGCTCATACTTTTGGAACTAAAATAATAATAATAATAATAATGACAATAATAATAATAACAATAATAATAACAATTTTGAAACTAAAATAATAACAACAACAACAACAATAATAGTAAATTTTCTCAAATTCTGACAGCCAATATAAGTTTACTTAACTTACCTGCGAAAATAATAATAGTAAAATAATAATAATAATATTTATGCTATTATTGTATTATTATTGCTGTCATTTTGCTATTTGTTGTTAAGTATTGATATTATTATGATTGTTATTAGATATAAATAATAATGATAATGCAAACATCTTATTTTACTTCTTTTAAACTAGTGTCCAGTTTGCCGGGAAGAGTTAGCAGCAGATTCCGCGTGCCTATCTACTGTCTCTCAAGCCACACTCCTCCCTCATCCTCCTCCACTGGCTGCAGCTGAGAAGGAGGAGGAGGAAGAGACTCACATTGCTCCAGAGATCCGAGCATGGCAGAAGGAAATGGCAATTCTGTTTGAGCGTCAGAGGCAGAAGGGAGGGTTGATAGACCTCAGCGCTAAAGATGAAGTGATTGATGAGACTTGGGTAAGGTGTGGTTACTAAGACAACCAACCAGTAACACAGTGGGGGGATAACTAGTTATAACTGTACTGATTGATTTATGTCTAACGAACAATGTAAATTTCAGGTTCGTCCTAAACCATCAACATCAGAGAGTTCATCAAATACAGTTGAAGAGTTGACAGAGGACCAGCAGTGCTGCCACACACCAGAAGACAAGATGGCAGAAACTAGTCATAGCTCTAGAACTAGCAGGAAAACTGGTAAAGTTGATTGCTCGAAACAACACAGAGCAGGTGAAGAAGGAGGCGGACAGAGAAGGAAGGGAGAAGGTTGCAATCGTAGATCTAAAGAACAAAGTAAAGACAAGAGACTTTATGAAGGACCTCGGTTTCATGATAAAAAAGAGGAAAGAATGTCAGAGAGAAATGGGAGAAAAAGAATATCTGCAACCAGAGATGAAAAATGTAAAGAGACTATGGACGCTCATACTAGAAGAGGCAGAAAGCACACTGAAAGGACGCTTAATGGTCGACCTTTAGGAAGCCCAGTGACTCGACTTTCCTGTGAGGAGAAGCACTGCCATCAAGGTGATAGTAAGTTCAGTGTTAGCACTGAAGGCCAGTGTGGTGTTGTAGTTGCTGCTGCTTTGGAACACTTGAAGGTGTGTGACTCTGCAGAGAAAGCTAGTCGTGTGTCAGGTGGCACTAGTCCAGCCAGTAAGGGGAAGTTTAGACGGAAGGAAAGAACAGGAAGAAAAGAAGTGCACTCACAAGAAGGAAGGCTCGAGGCACGTCAGAATAGTGAGCATCAGTTGTTAAATGAAACCAGTCAATACTAATATCTAATTTATTTATAATCAGATTCATATAGTTCATATTTTTATTCCAATAATGATTAACAAAGTAAAAAATTAAAGTAAATTATTATTGACTATGGACAGACTTTGAGACAAGTGAACAAGAGGATGTATGAACTGAACTATTCTCTGATATATGGCACTGAACTGTCCTGGTCTCCATACACGGAATCCTCTGTGTCTCCATACAGTGTAGTGTCTTCTATCTCCCTTATTTCAACACGCTTCTTACCGAGGAAGTCTTCATAGGCTGCTTTGAAATGAGCTCTGTTCAGTCTACTGCGTGTTGTCTTATCCAGAGCAAACACCACGGCAATGGCTGCTCCTCGAAAGGGAGAGCTCAGCACACGAAGATACGGCAATACAGGAGAAGGATGAGTGGGGAAAATGGCTGCATAGATTTGGCTGATGAAAGAGAAGGCATTAAGCAGCATGTAAATAAATGGGTACCACACTAAAGGCTTTAGTTCTTCTCTGACAGCTTGTCTGGCATGAATAGTAGGCATATCATACCTTCCCCTCCAACTGCGCTGCTTGTACAAAGTCCTGACAACTACAATTAACATCATAGATGCTATAATGAAGGTGGAAATGTACAGCGGAATGAACCATATCCCAAATACTATATAGGGGCCTGTTGTGAACGGAGTGCAGTCTTCTTTTACAAACTTAATTCCACACCATCCTCCCGTAGTACCGTAGGCGTCTTGCCAGATGGGAACCCAGAACCATAGCAAAGGTAGTGCGTAGGTCGCGACGACATACAGCGGCTCTACTCTGGCCGTGTTCTTTCCACGCATGCCCACAGAGAATACATTGATAGTAACGCACCAGATACTGATTAGCTCTACAGCCGCTGTGTAGTGGTTTGCAAGACCTCCGAAGAAACAATAGGGATCTTCTATGGGTCTGACTGTGTAGTAGTTGACGCGTGCCGTCATGTACGTGATACTGTGCACCATTGAAGCGACTGCAACATTGAGGACGAGTCTCTGAGCAAAGAACTTGTATTTCTTGAATAATATTATAATGAACACTACGAAAACACAGCAGAGGAAAGAAATAAAACCAGCTCCTGCCCTCAAACCAGCCAGAATTTTGAAATTTGTGGAGTCGAAATACAGGGTGCAGTTAGGCAATTCTTCACCAGAGCCAGATTCCATTCTCGTGAAGTTCAAAGCAACTTCGAGTATAGCGGCGTAGAGTTCACTTTAGTAAAAATACACTAATATTCATGATTACACATTATATTATTTATGGTTCTGTTCATAACCCATTGAAAAAAAGTGTAGTGTGATGAACACATTGCAAGGACTGCTAATGAGATTCATGGCCCTCTGGTAAAGGTGAGTGGCAGTCTCCATCTCCCTGGTCATGTCTGGAGCTACTGCTGCGTGTATCTTCTTCCCCAACATTGCCCACTTGTGTGCTAGGATTGTTCTGCATAAAAGGATTATTTTGTGAACTTTCAGTTAATTCTTCCAGACTCTGATGAGATTCATTGCTCTCACTAGCTCTACTGGCAGGTGTGACATTCACCTCAACGTTCTCTTCTTTGCTGCTGCTTCTATAAGCTCCATTACGAGAACCCATAGCCAGTCTCTCCTCAATCTTTGCCCTTTGCATGGCAACTCGTGCCCTCTGGGCGTCCATGCTGTCTCCAAACGTGGCATCCAGCCTATTGCCATAGTCCGCCACCTGAGAACCCGTGCTTCTCGACCTCTGGAATCCTTCTTCCTGGGACAAAGACAGGTAGCAACAGAGGCAGTGCTGGCAGCAACGCCTCACTTTAGACAAACTTGAAGTGTCGCAAGTGTACACCAGAGCTATCACTGCACCTCCTAGAGGAGACGTCAGAGCGTCCAGTAGCCACAGCACAAGCTGCGGCTCCTCAGGGCGCACCACTTCATAGATCTGGTTGATGAGCAGAGGAAGTTTGAGAACTAGGAATATCATGGGATAGAACAGGAGTGGCACCAGCTGGCTAATGACCTCAGTCTTGGCTTTCTCGGCTTCCGGGTCATAGTGAGCTCCTTCCCATTTGATTGAATCTCTTCTTAGTTTTTTGAAAATGAGGAAGAAGCAGACGAGAAAGAACACGAGGGACACAGTGTAGAGTGGCACTTGCCAGAGCATGAAGCGGAAGACCACGCCCATTAGATACAGGCCACAGTCCTCATCACTGATGTGAATACGTATCCCACACCAAGGCCCGACTGAACCGTACGAAAGGTTTATAAATGGTATCCAACACCAGAGCAATGGAGTGAGGAAAGAAATGACCATGTGAATCAAGTAGGAGAGCTCTCTGCCATAGACTACCAGAAGAAGCAGATGTCCCATCGTGCAGCTGATAAGCATGAGCTCCACCCACGAGCTGTACAGCTCTGCAAAGCCGAGCACAGAGCACGATACATCCTGCACTTGAGAGGTAGTCCTTATGATTGCAAACACCACTGAGTGCAAGGCGGAGATGATGGCCAGACCAAAGATGAGTTTTTGTGAAGCTACTTGGTACTTCTTGCAGCAGCAGATGAGAGAAATGACAATAGCTGAACATGCCAGGGAGAAGATGGCTACCACTGACCGCACTCCAGCTACAACACTGAATTGCAAATCGTCATACAGATCCACCAAACAACTAACATCAGAAAAGTTTTTTCCAGACATTTTCAATCTTACAAGCTACACATTATAGTTGGAAGGAAAAAAAAATTGAAGTGCAGTCATGTGACCTCATATGCAATAAAAAGATGGACTTGTATGGGCATGTTTGTATGAGCGACTGGTTTCGACCCATTAAGAGAAGAGAGTGAGAAAAGAAGATGAGTAAATAACTGACATATTAGCAGTGAAGGTCAGTCCCAACACTCGCTAGGTGTGACATCATCACTACACCACGACGATGCCGGCAGTTCGCGACAGTCTACTGCTGGCTCCTCCTCACTGCTTCCTTCTTCATCTTCTGATGAGAATATTTCTTCCTGAGGGAAGGTGGCGAATTGTCCAGTGCCATCCACAGCAATGGCAGAATCAGTCAGAGCATCTCTGGAATACAGATGAACAGTACAAATACATGTCTAAATAAAGAGAGACAACATCAGATCTAATCGGGTGTGAAAAAGTCTATTTAGCTAGCTGTGAATCAGCCATTTTATGTTAGCATTTCAAGTTGTGACTGCAACATGCCTATAGGTGTTAACATCCAATTACTGATAAACATGATTTGCCAGGTTCTTTATATATATATAGTAATTGTTAACTCCACCATAATTATTATCATTAGCTGCTGTTGTTCCTGTATTTTTGTTTGATACAGTTCTATAAATAACTATAGATCATAATAAATAAATAAATAAGCATTTAACCACATTAATAAACACGACTTGCCAGGTTCTTTTTCGTAACCCTCTGTGCTATAATTGTGTTCGCTGCTGTTGTTATTTCATTGTACCTGATATCAGTCACTCCTCTTTCAGCCAGTGCCTTGATCCGTGGGAACACTAGTAACTTGTCCAGTGCAATCCTGACCATATCCAGGTCACTGGTACTGCTGTCTTCTTCTTCTTCTTCGTGAGACTTCCTCTTCAGTGAGTGCAGGTAGTACTCACACTCATGACGTAACTTCTCCTTCAACGTCATATTGTCCGCTCTGTACGGGAAGTCTATCTCACCAACCTGCACACAAACAAACACGTGTATACATGTGCGTGTGTACATGGGAATATTTTATGACACAAGACAAAAAAAAAAAAAAAAAAAAATTAAGAAAATGGAGAGAGCTCATGATTTCAAATCTAATGCGTCGTGTCTTACTTTTATTTAGGTGAAATGTGAGGTCGAAACTTTTTCCTATCTTAGCTTGCATTGCAATACCAATGCCTTCATCCCCAGTAACACCATGTTTATTCTACTTAAAAGATTGGGGAATTTTTTAAAAACGTTTTCCTGAACAGTACAGAAATTGGGTCACTCCACCCACTCATGTCATGTGATAATGTACGTGAATGTCCCCAGATCCCTCGCCAACAATCTACCGTTGGATTAAGGCTAATCAACGGCCAGTTATACACGCCCACTAACTGTAGTGTATTCAGAGGATTGAACAGCAGGTGGGCGTGGCAGAGACGAGTCCAGTTGGAGGGAGAACACGGCCATCTGAGAGCACGGGCCTACATCCTCGTGGCCTCTGGGTGGTTCTCCTACGCCGCCAAACTCTACAGAGTAGCCGTACCGTGCAGCTGCTGAACAACACCTGAAGACATGACACACCCACTAATAAACCGCTCATGTGCATAGAGTGTAAATGTTTCAGAGTGATAGTGTCCTCGCACTCAGATATGACAACAATGCAGATATGATGTCATACATCAAACAAAACTAAATTCAAGCCTACTATAGAACCCACTTTTATAGTTTAGAATTAAATTAATTGAAAAATTAATTATCAGGGGTAAATTAATATAGTGCATCTATCCTAAATTAATTTTTCATATAATATAGGAATTGGCATGTCTATCCTATTACAAATTATTATACGGTAGATATCAATTGAAAATAAAACAATTTTGGTTTATTTTTGGGTCTAGTTAGAAAAAAATTGTTTTATTTTCAATTGATATCTACCGTATAATAATTTGTAATAGGATAGACATGCCATATTCCTATATTATATGAAAAATTAATAACAAATAAATAAACATATACCTACTAAACAAATAGCTAGACATTAGTAACTATTGATATCATAATTCACTGACCAATCCTGAAATTGAGGGCGTGTCCATTCAAAGCGATGATCAGGGTGTCTGAACGTGGTGTTGAAGTTTTTGAACAAGACATTGAATTCTGCGTTGGGTGTGGTCATAATGACCATACGAGGACGCAGGAAGCCAAATATGGCAGGAGGAGTAGCATCCAGTACAGGTGGATCCAAATGTTCTATTCTGAGAAATATGAAAACCCATAAACACAGAACTCCATACTGTTAACAACTGACTTACACTTCTATGCAGGTCAACAGGTCAAAGTCCTTCAATACAGGGTCAGGCTTAGCTATAGATCCTGCAAATCATCGCCACAACACACACACAGTCACTATCTATTCTTACATCTTCTACCATTTGAGTTACATCATTAGCTAAAATATTCGTTGTTTCTTCAATTGGTTCAATTGAATGTGGTTACGCTTTACCTGTCATCTATTGCATGTGATGATGCTGTACCTATTCAGTCTATAGAGAAGCTTTACAAACTCAGCTCAGCTCATGAATTATTGTGAATATAAACACTATTTAGTCTGACCAGACCCTTTACCGAACCACTATGCTAGAAAGGGTCTGGGGACATGGCCATACCAAATTTGTTCTGCCGCACATATATTGCAGCAAATTACTGTTAGCAATTACCGGGAATGGCCCTCCTCAACCACAAATGAGAATTTCTGTATGTGTCAGCCACCATTTCAACGCTAGCTTTAGCAAGCATGGCTAGTATGAATAAGGAACGGGAGGCACAAAAAGCAGACCGTATTCCATTAGATACTTTCCAAATATGTCTCTATGTGCCGCTAAAGGTCCGATTCTTTCAACTTGTCATAGCCCAATAGTCTGTCAGCAAAAGCTACAGATATTTAAAAAAATAAAAAAATAAAAAAAGATAGTCAGGGAGTCAAGCTGCATCTCCATTGTGGTAGAAATTCAGGTACGTATCATTCCTCTACAACAAATTTGTACAGCCATGTCCCCAGACTCTCCACACACTACATGGGCTGGCTTCACCAGGCTACACCAAATACTTCTAATAATACCCACTTCACTGCTAAGCTGACCTTTTAAGAGGGATATTTGAAGCGGTGCTTTCCTTGGGTGCAAATAATCATGAATGAGAGGTCGGAGTGTAGAAATGAATCTGTGAAGTGGTATGATATCCACACCCACAAGCTTCTCCACATAAATTTCCTTCTTTAGAACAGACAGGAACTTGCATTCTGCACATCCTATATCGACTACCTAATGTATTAATGCAAGATGGCTCGAAGTCATACAATTCCACTTCACACCCTTTACCAGGTTGTATATATAAATATAGAACAAACCCACCCAATTCTTAAACATTAATTCACCCACAAACAAGTGTTCTGCTCACATGTAAGAATTTAGCCTTCATAAGTTATGCAGCTAATTCTCTAGCAACTTACAGATAAAGGTTTATATTTTCTAGCCAATTCGATCACGACTTGGTTCCTTTGTTTGTTAAGAGGAGGGTTAAATAGTGTGGCCCTAGAAAACTTTTGACCCACAAATCTCCGCAAACCCATACTAATTAAACTCGCCTTCAACTCATCTTTGCTTTGGTACCAATATCTTCACAATATGGTAAAGTACGGCGCTGGTAAAGTACGACGATTATTGAACAGAAAAGAGTGTAGAAATACATAAATGATAGGGCCACTAGGTTTGTCTTGGTAACATTTCTCATGTTTCATTACTGTAGATAAGTGATAGTATGGCTGCCAGACAATAGTCTCGCGTAGCCAGACCCTTTACCAACCGTAACCGCTACGCAGTTCCTTCCCCGCGTAGCGGTTAGGGTTGGTAAAGGGTCTGGCTACGCGAGACTAGCCAGACAATATAAGAGCAACTGTTAGGCGATATATAATTAAAAGTAGGTCAAGCACTGCATCAATGTCACAGGTAGAGACCGTCCCATATTTATGCAAAATTACCAATTAAGAAAATTCGTGATCTATTATGCAACAATACGAGCCACATCACTAGCGACAGAACACCAGTGGTTGACCACACCTTACCTGATGTATTAGTAAAACCTACCTTATGAGGGCAATGCTTCCTAGCCAGGTCAACCACTGCAGCATACCTTTGTTTATACAAAGGAGGGGTAAATTTCAGTTCGTACTCCAACTCTCTGCTGACATTTTTCCTTTCAACCATTCTCAAAAACACCGTCCAGACCCGCAAACTTAGACTTGCCCCAGCATCACGCAGTACAATACTTTGCGACTACGTATTCTGTGCGAGCAGCGCCAGACCTACCGATTAGCAACTGCCAGTTTACTCTTTCAGACATAGAGCTTGTGACTACTTGTAACACAAATAGAGCAGTAGAGTGATAGTTATGGCTGTTGCATGTGGTTAGTCTGGATTAGGGAATGAAAACAAAAAAAACTATTCGTCTTTGCTGAACATGTTTTAGGGAAGGGAAAAAATGCTGCGGATTACAGCACAATTTCATGCATCCTTCTAGGTTTTATTACTCATTCAGCTCAATCCCTTCACTTGTACCACACACACTTAATGTGGCCTGCATTACACATAATAAATAATTAACAGTACTACTGCAAACATTCGAGGTAAAATTATCAAAAATGTGGTTATAACAGGTCACCATCTTACAACCCACCACTAAAATAAAAAAAGAGAAAACATCAGATTATGCAATTCATAGATATTCACAACAAGACAGTCAACACTATGGCACTGTGATTCACAATTAATCAATTTTGATTGCTGACTTGATTTGTTTCTGCATTGTAGTAGAGGTTATACTTGATTCTGAGTGTATGTAGCAGTTAGAGAAGCTAGGATCCCAGGATTGGGACCTGTGTTACCATATCCAGACGGAGGAATCCCAGCGAGGGATTGGTCAGGGGGAAATAACATTGGCCCCCCTGCAGGGAGTCCACCTCGTCCCAGGATATGGCTGTGGGTGGTAGGTGGTGCTGGAGGATGTAAGGGAGAATTCCACGTTGGCTGAGAGCCAGGATGCGGTATACGGGGAGGTGGAGGAGTGGGAAGAAGGGCACGCTTGCTGGTAGTGGTAGGAGCCATGTGCAGACTCTTCAAAGCTGTCTCTCTCAAGGGATGTCCGCCACTCATAATGGGTGAACGCCCAGTTCCTGGCAACATGGCGTCAGCACTTGGGGGCATGATCGCCTTGCCACTATGCAATGCTCCTGCCGGATGTCCTGGCACATGATACCCTTTGGCAGTCTTCTGAACTGGGTGGATGTGATGTCTACCTGCTACATCCATACCAGTCACTGCTCCCAGGATATCTGTCCCCGGGTGTGTGAGTGGTGGGTACCTATACATAGGCATCTGATCTTTGACTCCTTTCTCACCCACTAACCCAGAACCATTTCCACCAGAGAGCTGACGATGGAGAGGCGTGTTCTGAAGAAGCCCTCCACGATCAGGAAGTATGGAATAAGGTTGAGAATCTCCTCTCCCTTTCTTTCCAGCTGCCACAGTAGACGGCTTTACCTTCATCTGAGGCATTACGACCATTGTAGAAGCTCCCCCAGGAGGTGGGATTCTTGGCATGGAGTTGTACACAAGAGATGTCTGAGGGACCCCAAGGGGATAGGGTGCCTGGCCTAGAGGCTGGTTATGGGGCTCCATTCCCTGCATTGGACGCAGTGCTGGATTAACTTCTTGTGGTTGGTGAGGAAAGCTTGCTCTTTTGGGTTGAGGGTTGTAATCTGAAGAGACGCGAGGAAGAGGAGCTGGTGCTATGGCAGCAACAGGAGGAACAGTGGAAGCTGGAAGTGTCCGGGACTTGGGCACAAATGGAGTGGCCTTAATGCTGAGATTGGACGACTTCAGGCTGTCACCATTGGTCTCCCTGTCTTCAGCATCTCCTTCAACTGGAGCGGACGGTTCTGACAACTCAAGAGACGGCTGGGTGTGTTCTCTCTTTACAGCTGACTCGGACATCGTGAGAGGTCCAGAAGGTGGAGCCTCTGCTGGCATCACAATGGGCGGTCGCTGGTGAGCCACAGCTACAGGACCGTAATTGGTGGGAACTGAATGGGGAGGGTACACGGGGGCAGCAGGAGGATGTCCATGGTGGCTCCAGGCCATTTGAGACACAGGATTCTGTGGATGCGAGTGCATCAGGTAAGGCTGCATGGTAGCTCTCGCTGGAGTAACCTCAACCTTCCCAGGGACAGAGGTCAGAGGTGATTGATAGAGTTGCTGTGGCCTCTGTTGCAGCTGACCAGTCTTGGCCGGGTCTAAGAAGAGATTGTGAGGAGGCGGTTGCTGCTGATGTTCCATCTTATCCAGTGGTAGCTTGCTCAAGTGCTGCAACATGATTGCTTTGTGAAGAGCCTGCTGTTGCTGATGCTGTTGTTGTTGCTGCTGTTGCTGCTGTTGGTGATGCTGATGCTGCAAAAAAGAAAGCAACAACTCATATTGCTGTTGAGTCAGTTGAGGCTGGCCAGGAATGAGAGGGCGTGGATGGGATGAGTTAGTAGCGGTGGTCTGAGGGTTGAAAGGTATTGGCGGGCCAGGCAGAGAATGTCCGTGCAAATGTGGCTGCTGATGAGCAATGGTCATTTTATCCAAGCTCAGCATAGGGGGCTGCTGGGGGAGGTTAGGGGGAGGGTGGCGAGAGACAGGTATAGCTGGAGGAAGAAGAGAAGGTTGCTGGGTCAAGCCACTCAGGCTGTGAGTGGGTGCTCCAGGATACTGCTTGGAAACCGAAGCAGCAGATATCATGTGCGGAAAGAAGGGAGTGGCATTAGTCAATCCAGGTGGCAGTCCAAGGGGGATTTTGTCCGGCGCCGCTGCAAGGATACCATCACTTGGTGAAGAATGTGACGATGATTTGGTGACCATGGGAACGCTGTGAGACTTAACCACACCTCCAGCGGGCTCTTCACAGAACTTGTTGCTAGAGAGAGGCTCAGTCGTTGCATTTGTCGACGGACTACTGGAGCTCACATTGCTCCTGTCTGCTGTCACATTCTGAATTGGCCCAGCTTGAGACTGTACGGAGGCTGCACTGGTTGGCGCTGAAGGCTGATCAGTGATAGTGGGCGGGTTACTTGTCAATGATTGATTACCTGGAATAGCTGAATCTTGTGAGACAGCCTTCTGGACTGGGGATGACACTGTTTGTCCAAGTGGAGTTGACGGCTTACCAGGAGACACAGTCGTAGAATGATCAGGTACTTTATTAGATGATTTGTTCTCAGGTGTGAGCGACAGGTCCCGGGGAGATGGCGGTAACTGAACCACCGGAGTTCTAGGTTGACTAGCAGTTTGATGTTGCTTATCTCCAATTTCTTTGGCACTGTCTAGACTTGCTGCTTCAAGAGAAGGGGCATCTCTATGTGTGTCTCTGAACTGCTCCGTACCATCATCATCTAAAGTTGAACATGATTCATACGCAACCTCACCGTCCAGCACTTCACTTCCTGTAACAGAAGGATTCTGGAGCGGTAACCCTCTTACAGGTGAACTTCCCATTAATCTCCCCCTCTTACTGCTCTCTGAAGCTGCTGACGGGCTGCAAGCACCACCACCACCACCACCACCACCACTGGTTGCTTCTGGAGTGGACATCCCACCTGGAGTTTTCCTAGACAGACTAGGACTGCTGGTATCAGAAGGAGTTTGGCATCGAGAACTCACCTTACCCCCCAATGCCACACCCTCTGCTGAACGCATAGTTTTGAGGACTTCGGCATACGAAACATTCTTGCTCACGGGCATGCTCCCTCCGCTCTTCCCCAACATGGCTGTAGCGGTAGTGGTCGGACCTCCTTCCCCTGTCACCGCCTTCCCTTCCCCAGAACTCCTATTATTTGGAGGACTCACTTTTCTCTTATTCCCACTTGAACCTGTCTGCCCGGCCGACTGGCGCTGATGGCTTGGCTCGCGCCGTCTCCGGTCCCGCCCCTCGGCCGTCCTGCTGCCTGCTCTCCCGTGCTGCGTCGTGCTACGGCTCTCTGCTACTGAGGACAACTTCCCTTCAACTGTGCCACCGCTGCTTCCATCTGGCAGCACCGGGACCATCGTCATAGCAACCTGCAACACCAGAGAGCAGGCAGAGGCAGCACATGAGCCTGTTGGCATGACAACCATCACCACGACAACTATCACGAGTATCTAGTCAAAGACTGTAATGCATTGTAGTTATAAATTATTTATTGTGACAGACTCTACAATCATCCGGAATACTCAAATACTACACACAAGCAGATCAGCAACTTACTTGTATAAAGCAAGGTATTTTAACAAATTATAAATGGGGCAGCAAAAAAAAAAAAAAAAAAAAAAAAAAAAAAAAAAAAAAAAAAAAAAAAAAAAAAAAAAAAAAAAAGTCACGAGATTTACACCTCTCATTATTTCTATAGCAATAGAGAAGAATAGAAAAGAATCAGCTTAATTTGATGCAAAGGACTAAAGTTCCTGGTTGACAGAGTCTGTCACAATTAGGAGCTACACAAAGGCATGTTAATTTTCAATTAAAAGTAGGTCTAAATTGGCATAATAACACTTTAATGAACTTGTTAAATAATACAAAGGAATACACCGTAGTGCCGTCAGTTTGTGTAAGGCAAAAAAATAAGCAGATCAATACATTTATACTGCTTCAAATTGGTCAATGCAGTTTAAAGATGAAAACAAGTTGGGTTACTCATAAACAAAACACACAAAATAAAACAACAAATGACATGTGCTTCAAGTGTCAGTGCCAGTCCCTAATGAGAGGAGTTAGTTTTAGAGCCAGCTACTTGAGCATCTCTAACATTTTTGTTTTCTGCTGCTCTTATGTCAGTGTTTGACTTTACCCTACTGGCCCTGTGTGGCCTATATTCTCTATAAGGCTTGGAAGCCTTCATGGTTTGACCAGGTTTTGTCCTTTCAACTGAAGAGGACACTCCTCTCTTTCCATTAGCTACCTTTGAGGAGGAGGCGGAGGATTGCTGCTGTGGTTCCTTGGACTCCTGCTGCTGGTGGCTTGAAATCTTGGATGCCGATGAGGATGTTGCTACCAGTGGCTCACCAGACCTGGCTCGAGGATGGACATAAAATCTCTCCTGAGTCGACGAAGACGCGGCAGAGACTGCAGGACTGGACTGGGAGGCACCAATGCCAGGCTGCAGCACACACAATAAGACATTCATATAGAATTACACAGTAAATAAATCTACACATTCAATTCATGTACTAATGCAGAGAGAGTCCTGGTTTAATGAACACTACATCATGCTCATGCAGGAATGCAATGCTCGACTTGTTCTTGCTGATAAATTTTTTTTATTTTTCTTTCTTTTAAACAAACCTGGTATTAACACCACCCCACTAAACAAGTAACCTTGTCACTACAAAAAAATAAACAAAAAAATAAAATCCTAATAACAACAACATAAATAAATAATAATAAACTTCATAATAATAAAATAATAAGCATAAAAAGTGTTACCTTGGAAGTGGGCATGGCTTGGTCCTTGTCACCCTTCCCTCTTTTTCGCTCGCCTCCCACTCCCCTTGTGGCCCCTCTTCCACGCCCCACTGGCTTCATCCTTGGAGGCATGGGCACCACATCTGTAGGCGTCATGAGAAGCCCCTCCCCAATGCCTTTACCAGGTTGACTGTCTATCAACTCAGTAGTAAGACCAGTGCTGTTGGTGTTAAAATCTGCTAGCATGTTATCCAACGAAGATTCTCTTGGAACGACACTACGAGGGCTAGAGGCACTGCCAATGGTCAAGTCTACCGCCTGATCCAGTAAGTTGCTACTCGTGGTTGCCGCCACAGGAGCGAATGGGCCAAAATGGTTAGGATGGTAAGAATCAAACAGATTGTAATTGTACATCAAATCACTTGCAGATGTTGAATTGGTGACAAGTTCTGCTGTGTGAGGCACTGCAGCTTTAGCATCTCCTTCACTTGTACCCAGACCCGAGTCCCTCCTCACCAGCTTTCCACTTTCACTGACCACGCCCCCAACACTGCCCGTGCCACTGGTAATACTGAAGCTGCTGGCTGGCAGAGCTGAAGGCACCCAAGCTGAGCTTTGGTTCTGTTGCACAGGCTTGAGGTGAGAGCCTGGGGCAGCATTCCACGTGTCTTCAGTCTTGTTATCTACTGCGCCCCACACCGAAAGACCTCTGCTAGCATTAGAAGTCGTACTGCGATCAGTTGAGCTATTCTGAGCGGCCGGTTTCTTCTTCTTTCTCTTCTTCTGTTCCTCTAGTCGTTTTTCCTCCTCTTTCTTTTGCTCTTCTTTTTCCTTCCTCTGTTTGACCTTCTGTGCTTTCTTCGAAGTTACTTCCACAAATTCCTCGTTATCAATGGGCGCCGCCCAGTCCTCGGGTGCTCCGTTGTCATGTATATTGATGTCATCCACTATGGCAATCTTGTATGAGTTCAAATCATAATTCTTTATCGGGTTATGAGGTTCAGTCTGAGTGGACTCCACATCCTCAGTAGCTGCAGATGCTGACAGAGGCTTGGACTCCAAATGTCTCGCTGATCTGCTCTGTGAACCACTCTTCTCATTCTCTCTCTTTTCCCGACCACTGCCATAGTTTCTGTCCCCCTTGCCAGGTCCACTTGAGTCTTTAGCAACTTCGTCTCGACCCTCACCTTTACGATCACCACCTCTCCTTCGATCATCTCTCTGTTTGGCACTTCCCTTTCTGTTGGCTCCAGAAGACTGAGGTTCCCTGGACTGATCCATTCTAGGGGGGCGGTGGTCGTTGCCACCTTTACCTACACCCTTCCCTTCTCCGCCGCCTCGTTGCCTGCCCTTTTCTTCCACTTTTCGAGGTCGTGATCCAGAGTGACTGCCTCTGTCGTAACCTGACCTATCAGGCTTCTCTTTCGCACCACCACCCTCGTTTCTTTGCCTTGAAAAGCCCACTTCCTCCTCCTCAGAGCTGACATTTTCTAATTCTGAGTAGCCAAGTCCAGATTGTGTCTTCGCGGGTTTGGAATCCCCCGGACTGTCTACTTTCCTGCCTTCCTGATTATTTCTTCCCCAGTCCTCCCTAGCTTGGTTCCTGTCCTTCGGCCCCCGCTCATGCCTCTTGTTGTCATCTTGCCGGTTACCACGCCCCCTGGAACCTTGTCCACCCCTGCCTCTGTCGCGGTCATGGTGTTTATGATCTTGTCGAGAGTCCGATCCCACCTCTTTACTGTCATGATCACTAGACCTCCTGCCAGGGCCACGATCCCCACCTGCTTTAGCCTGATGCTCACTGCCTTTGCCAGCATGGTCAGCATTTTTCCCAGAGTGATCTCCTCCACGCCCTTGGTGTTCATTTCGTCTGTGAGATCGTTCATTGCCTTTATTAGAATGGTCTCCTCCTCGGCCTTGGTGATCACCTCTCCTGTTAGAATGCTCTCCGACCCGCCCAGATCCAGGTTGATCTCCACTTCTATGTTGCTTGTCAACATCCTTGCTTGGTCTGTCTGCATCTTTGTTAGCCCTGTCTCCTCCAGCTCTATTCTCACCCTTTAACTCGCCACTGGACTTGTCCTCTCTGTGTGCTTGCCTCCTGTCATAATGGCTCGGATCCTGTTCTTTCCTTCTCCCTCTGTCCTCCTTGTTTCTGTCTTCCCTGCCTCTATCATCTCTTCCCCTATTGTCCCTGCTGCCTCTGTTGTCGTCTCTTCCTCTCTGTTCCGCAGGTCGCTTGTCCTGCTGGTGATGCTGACTGCCCCCACCACTTCTGCTGCCCGACTCTCCAGAGTCCCGCCTATTTATATCCTTGCCACGCCTTCCCGACCCTTCACCCTGTCTGTTGTCAGTTCTAGTAGGGCCATCACCTTTCTTATTATCACTGCCGATACGATTTCTTCGCACATCCTCTTTACGGTGATGTGGTTTGTCTCGATTACTTCCATGTCTCTGGCCAGTCTCTTGCCCAGCCCCTCCCCCTTGATCACTAGGGACTTGACTAGAAGAAGGCGTCTCTTTTTCAGAATCGACACTCTTCTTTTTTTCATTGTCAATGACCTTCTTCCCATCATCATGTTGTCGATCTTCTTCACTGCCTCTTCTGGTGTGGTCAGGTTTCCTCGCGTCCTCACTCAAGCCATGGGCTTGTTTCTTCTTCAGTTCCATGGGCTTCTCCTTATCTTTCTTCTCTTTTCTGTCAGTGGGTGATTTCAGAGTCTCGCCTTCCTCATCGACTGGCGTGCTCCGGCCTATTTGGCCATCGCCTCCTTTACCAACATCCGGCCCAGCGCTGCCATGGTGTCTCTGTGCCTCACCTCCTCCTCCAACACGAGGTGGATCTTGAATATGTGCGTGATACTTCTTAAACTTGTCAGCACTTCTCTTGCCCTCAGGTTCGTACAGAGTCTTTGGAGAAATAATGGGCCCCCTTTCACTCACACTCCAGGCCATTCTGGACTTGTTCGCTTCTGATCCAGATGCGTCTTCATCAGCCCCTCTCCCCATGCCTGACCTTCCTTTGCCATCACCAGCCTTGTCCTTTCCATCTAGCCTGCCCTCACCACCTTCCTCTTTCTCTCCAAATTTCCTCAGCATGAGTTTGGGCTGGTTCCCACGTCTTTGAGGATGTGAGGACAAGCCGTCATCTTCTAGCTCTTCCACTTCATCAGCGAATGTAACATGACCTTTCACCTTCTCATCCTGGTTATCAGATGAGAGACTGGACACACGCTGAACAGGGAGAGGAGGATCACTGAGAATGGGCGGGGTTTCAGACTTAATCTCATTTTTAGCATCTGTTCTAGTTTCTAATTGTGGAGAAGGACTCTTGATCCTGTCTTTGCCTAAACTGGATGCTCTGGGCTCTCTGGGCTCCTCCCACTTTCTTTTAGGCCCACGTTGATCCTTGTCATGAACACGATGATAGTCATCTCTATCTCCGTAGTTTTTCTTCAGGTTTCCTCTATGCATGCTTGCTCCACCCCCTCCAGGGGGGTACCTATTCCCTGCCCCTCCCGGAGCTCCTCCGCCCATGTGCTGCATGGGAGGATACTGGTGAGGAGGGTACTGATGTGGAGGAGGAGGAGGCGGAGGAGGATACGCCCCAAAATTCCCCCCTCTGTTATAGTTTGGGGGGTACTGTGGGGGGTACGGCAAGGGACCAGGTCTCTGCTGCTGGTAAGGGTGATACGGAGAGTTACCGGGGCGACCCTGCACAACATCCCCGTCAGGTCGGCGCTCCACACGATCTCTATCCCGTTTCTTCTTCCAGTTCCTGTCGTCACCGCCAGCATCACCATGGGGCTTGTCCGGCGTCTTCACACGCTCAGTAGCAGGCGTGGTCCCAGACGACTTGCTCCCCGGCTCCTTCATATCTGATCCTGGTTTATCCCTTCCACCACCAGCAGGTGAGATCTTCCCCAAACGACTCTTCTTTGGCGACCCTTCCTCATCAGATGAGTCTGAAAATACAACTTCTTTGGAGTAGTCCACTTCTTCATGGTGTCCCGCCCACCCTCCTTCTTCCTCCTCTCCGGCATCCATACTCTTAATGTCGTCCATTTTTACAGTGGGGGGACGAGACAGGTCGTCATGGTAACTCTCCCTACAAAGAGATAGAAAGGATACATAAAAACAGAATGTAAATAATACATTTAATCATGTCAACACATTTCAATAAAACCCTCTTCATACTTCGTAATGAATTTGTGTCCTAATGGAAGTTGATGTCTCCACATCCAGCTTGCAAGGCATGTATACACCCAATGCTTAAAATGAATCGCAGTTTACTAGCTTGGGTGAAAGCACACCTCCGCCCCCCCCCCCCCCCCCCCCCCCAAAAGAAGAACAGTACATTTGCTAAACGTTGAATTCCATAATAGTACGTAAGACTACAAAATAATGCTTGTGACCAAACGCTGACCAATGTGAAGTATATACTTTCATATAGGCATGCACATCAAAGTATTGTGAGGATAAACACGAGTATGGCTAATTAATTACATGCCGAGCCTCCCACTTTCAGTGAAAAATCCTGCAAGAAACCTTACAACTGAGCAGCATTCAACTACAGATACTTTCACTAGAGAAAGGTTAGAAGACAATAGTGAAGCCCACTTCTTCCCAATGCTATCTTCTGACAAGAATCCTGAAATCGGTGTTGTAAGATGGAAGACCCTGGAATTAGCCTAAAAGCATTTGTAGTCAGACTGATGTATCAGAAGACCTGGTTTACAACCTTCATCTGTACACTCAATCCCCTCTTATCCGGGCACTATGGGACCAAGGGGTGCCCGGATCTCAGAATTGCCCGTTACTCAGGGAAAATCTCACACCTCTCCAATTTAGTGAATTAAACTAAAAGTAATATTGAAATTAAGAATTACATTACATATACAAAAATGGGGAGTTTATATTAATTGCTTTGCCGTTTAAAATAAGAAAATAAATTACTTTGCTTCATTGTATTAAATCTAATTTTTGCAGCTTCATCACGCCATTTCTTCACTAGGAGTAGGTGACAGGGATCAGCATGTGACTGTTCAAGCCATCGAAGAGCTTAGAAAAGAATGATCTAGCTTTTTCTTGGAGAAGAACTCCAGAAACTGGAGCACCTTTCGACCTCTGCTGAGAAAACCATCTCCAGCAGGCTTCATCCACTAAATCAAACTTGGGTGGACGAATAATGCACCTCTTTTTGTTTGAAAATGCTGGTGACTCACTTGAAGTAATAGCATCTTGTATTTTTTGTCGACCTTTCCAGATGTCAGCAACTGAAGACTTTGGCACACCGAATTTTTCAGCGACTACACGTTGAGACAACCCCTTCTCAAGGGGCTTAAGGATCTCAAGCTTTTTCTCCAAGGTAAGCACCGTCCTTTTTCGCTTGTTCCCCGCTATGGGCTTCTCCATAACAACTCCGGAGCTCGAGAAATAGCCGTGCAGTTACGCGATAGGTAATGATCGTCACAAAATACACGAGAGAAAATAATAGACAAACGGAGTGAAAGCGCGCCCGGTAGAGAGGCGTGCCCGTATTAAAGGCGTCCGGATTAGAGGGGATTGAGTGTAGTTACTTGCTTCCTAAAACAATAGGTCAATACAGCACTTCTATGAGTAACCCCAGCTCACTGATCCAGTAATTGCATGTCCACCTTCACTAGTAATATGGCTGACAACAATAGCAACACTGTACTGCATCGTAAGCTTCCTGTGACTGACGCAAGATACTAACTTCACTAGTTAAACCCACACTGGTAGTACTACTTGTTGCACAGAAGTTCCACAAATTGAAACCAAAAGCTGACATTATTCAGGACAGATATCCAACGATATGATGCCACCATCTGCTAGTGGTAACCTAATCAATTGTTGTCAGGTTTAACTACTCAATAACTGCAATGACCCTATAACTGCAATGAAACTGTTCACTTGCTCAGCCGTAACTAATTCAGAAACTGAGGACACTGGATTAAAGACGCTCGACCTTCAGAAACAATCACAATATTTCAGTCTACAAGCGTAAATAACCATCAAACCATGTCTACACAAAATATGCAATTAACCAAGTCTAATTTATCCTGATTTTCCTAAGGAGAACTTCTCATTCTTATTAGACTCGGTGCATTCACTGGAATTGCAACTCACAGCAACTACTTGAGAATGACTCAATACAATAGCTTGCAACAGTTACCTTATCATCTCTTACACAGTATGCACTTCACAACAAAAACTGGATTACCAAATAAGGGGGTGCTCAAACTACTAATTGGTGAGGAAAACAGAGATGGCACAAAACTATAATAGGTACTAATGACCAGGTGCCTAGCTATTTCTGTTGCCTCTTTGCATTAGACATAACTTCCTATAGTCTACCTCACACTTCAATAATATTAATTTGACCTCCCTGTATTAGTGTTCAGAAAAATACTCTATAAACTCACGGCATCTTGTAAGGATCCTGAGGATAGTAAGGTTGCTGGTAGCCATGATGAGGGGGGCGCTGAAAGTGAGGGGGACCCCCCGACCCTCGGCCGGGGGGTCCTGGGTGTGGGGGGCCATGCATAGGAGGTCCTCCATGATATGGTGGTCCTACAAGAAACACAAGCAAACACAACCATGTGTTATCAGTAGCAGAGTGCACTCTGATCACTCAGTTTGACCAGTCAATCTATGTTTACTGGATGCAGGACATCAACTATGTTCACCCAGCTGGTAATACTTTATAGCATATACACAAGTTATCCAGAGTGTATATTCATAATGGAACACACTTTACACCTCCTGCATGCACACAAGTATGTGAATGTTAATAGGAGTGAGCAAAAGAAAGCAACATCTCACAGCATTTTAATTACTTTGACATCCTGCGAAGTGATTGCAACAAGATATGGAGATAAATTCATAAAAAAGAAAAGAAAAAAGAAAACTGATCTGAACTTCATGTCCATATATAATATATATACAATACTGCTCGAGTCAATGTACAATATGGGAAAATATTTCATAAGCAAACGTTACATATTTTCTTGAGCTGAAGGCAAGTGAAAACACAAAGTGTGAGAGTAAAATGTCATCCCCATATTGCACGACGAGTGTAAGAAATTCTTTATTGTACATTGGTTCCAAAGCAGTAAAATGGGCTTCAAAAACCTCGTCGTTCAAAGGTAACTCTGCCATACTACACCTAACTACAATTGTCCACAACTACACAGTGTTCAATATGGGAGAATATTGAATGCTCGTGTGATCCAGAAACACTTGAGGAAAAATATCAAATGTATATACATATATATTACATATGGACCTTTTCATTGCTTATTTCTACTTCTACATGCAAATTAAGCCAAATATCACCTTAAAATTATGCATATAATGCTTATATTTCATTGACAAAAACTAACACTAAAACAAACTCAATACTGTAACAAAAAGCACATCTGAATAAACCTAATCCCCAGTTCAACCCAATACCTATCTACCACAGCAAGGTCAAGTGGTCCACCTTTCAACCACTGACCTTGTTCACACTTTGTCAGACCTCAGGCTGCCAAATAATTTTAAGGGTGCTGGGACAACTCCCACGCAAATATTCACAATAATTGGATTTTGGTTGCTAGGGATTACTAACTTTTTTCTTGGTGTTTGTAGAGCTCCAACTAAGGGTGGATCCTAAAGAGTACTGCTAATGGATTAACTAAATAAAAAGAACGGGCCTTGGGAGCTTGTTTCGTTCAAGTTACGAGCTCCTCACCCTCAAGTATATAATCCACAACTCCTCCGCGGGTGCCGTCGCTGACGAGCCCATTCTTCGTATACTGCTACATTTGTTGATTGTCTTCAAAACCTTCGTTTTACTTTTTCTCAATTCTGCTTTGTTTTGTCTAGTTGACTGTGCTCATTTGATCCTCGCGGCAGCGCGCCCGAATTTTTTTCTTTCAAAAAAAATCGCAACGAACATTTTGTAGCTAAGGTCATAGTCAGCCTGTGTACGAAATTTGGAGTCTTTTCTACTCGTAGTTTCTGAGAAGAAACACAAAATAGACTCCAGGACTAAAAATTAGTCCACGCGATCTTTTGGCAGAGACTTGATTGCATTCAAACCACACCCACAACAGATTCAATTGATTCCGCGGGAAAGTGAGTTCCAGGTGCTCTCTAACTTTCGGGCGCCTACCTGTTAGCAAACCAGTTTTCTGGCCGCCTCTCCTTCTCGATGATAAGCCCTACTGAAACGAGTGTGAGGAGATTATTGTAGTCTTGTTAATAGTGTTTTTCTCGGCATGGTCAGGTAAGGGAAGCCTTTTATCAAGCTAGCTAGATGCATATTCAGTGTGTGTGTGTACCTGTAATAGATTAGTGAACCATTTTTGCTGCTGGAAAACTCTACAGTTTCAGTTTGTGTACAGTTTTCTGTACTTAGCTATTCACTTCATTTGTTTATTCATCCTTACTTAGCTAGCTACATCACATAATATTCATCTATATTTAGCTGGCTATTTCAAAATATTTTTTATATAAAATAAGTATCATTATATTATATACATTCATAAAAATTATCACTGGTCATCACAATACTGTAAAATAAAAATAAAATGAGTGATATATCAGGAAGAAGTTTTGCACAAGAATAAAACATTAAAATAATGGAGTCATTAGTGAGGTATTATTTACTTGTCAAGGCTTGGAGACAATCTGGGAGCCAGTGTCTGCTCTAGGGAGAAACAATACTGATAAAGTAAGCCAAGAAATACAATATCAAACAGCTGCGCTCTTTACAACTTATAGCGGGGGCGGGGCCTCGGTTAGTTTTATCAATTGGTGGGCGGGAAGCTTTGGATTACCCGCGCTAGCTAAGTTAGCGGTCGTTTTTACTATTGCGAGCAAGGCGGATTTTTGTGGTTATTTGTAGTGCGTGCGGGTGCGCGCGCGTTGCTATGTCCCAGCACCCTTAATCCTTCCTTCCCATGCCATAGTTACACCCACCCACCCCTTCTCACCTTGTGGTGGCGGATGAGGAGGTTGCATGAGGTACTGGTGGGGGTAAGACCCAGGAGGAGGGAGTGGTGGGGGGTGATGGTGATAGCTCCGCCCACCAGCATATCCCACATTAGGTGGAGGGCCATGAGAAGGTGCAACGCGAGAATTGTGATCTCCCCAAGCAGACTTACCTCCTAGGGAAAATTATAGTGTGTGTGTGTGTGTATATATATATATATTCAAGAATGTTATTAATATTGCTCAGCTATTCTTTTTTTTCTTTTTTTTTTTTAAATAAAAGCACCACAGCTTTATTTACTAAGCGAGATCATTAAAAAAAATGTAAGCTACTACCAACTGTTAGTTGGCATGCATGCATGTCAGAGTCATGGTTTCTTCCATTTGATCAAGTTTCAGATATGTTGTTAACGAGGAACAGTCTATGAGCAGTACTGACCCACCTCATGCTCTACACTACACTTACAATACTATTCACTCAACTCCCCCCCCCATCTATCACCAGGGAATCTTTTTTTGTCTATGATAGTGAAACTGATAAAGTTGAAAGTGCAGTACCTTGTGCAGAGGAATCATAAACATATTCAATGTTTCATAATGAATGCTACTTGGTGGCACTACTAGGAATCATTAATAGAATATATTCCAACTCTGCTATCCCTTTACCGACTACTCAACTCACCCGACTTCCACTTCCCCTGAGGCTCCGGCGACCCTTCCCCTTCCCGGCTGCGACGCTGCATCTCTTCCCACTCCCTCTTGCCCATGCTCTCTTGCTCCTCCAGAGAGGGGAAGTCAGACTTGAACTGATTGCCAGGGGGCGGAGAAGCAGACAGCGGATGAGAATGGTGGGGGTGTGGCCTGGCATGCGGCGGTGGGAGGAGTGGTGGAGGAACACCTCCTCTGCCGCCTTCACCCCGTACCTGATCCTCTTCAGAGAGATGCTTGCCTCCAGATGAACTGGGAGGAGGTGATGGGCTGTTGTAGCCGGCACTTTCACGAGATAACTCCTTGTCTTTGGTACTCTTCCAACCCCCGCCCCCAGAGGGCACTAAATTTACGTTAGGGTCATTGCCAGCATACTCGCTGCGTCGACTGGGGAGAGAGGCAGGGTGTGGCATGCGGCGACTAGTAGCCACCACTTTACCTAGACTTTGAAGACCGCCTTTACCTAGAGTGAAAATTATCAAGTGAATTTATACATCTATTAGATAGCATATTCATACACAACTAACTAGTAGCAACATGTTCTTGAGAATCGTGAAATATCCTATATTTATTCTAGAAGTGAATGCTTGCCATTTAATCCATAAACTGCACACAAACCCATACCACTATCTAGTGATTACCTCTGATCTAAAAATGTGTGCCACCAACAGGCCACACACATGCACAAGATACCAGGCCCACGACATGCACAGGAAAAAAAAAAAATAATTATCCATCAAAATCATGAGATTGGACATCAAAAAATTGCATTTCAGCAATGTGTTAAAATCCTATTACTAACGGAAGGAGGATGGTAGAAATGGTGCCACTATTCCACTATTCTTCCACACCTGAAGACTTATCTGGCAAACCGTTACGTCAGTAAATTCTTATATTTATTATAATTGACAGAAATTAATATCTTAAAACACACCTCTATGAATTCATGCATGAAATAGCTTAAGAGATAAAATGTATTACCATGGCACCAATACAAAACAACATGAATGGTTACTTTTACCCCCTCTCACCTGGTCCAGAGCGTCCTTTGAAGTTCTGAACCCCACCAGCGTTGTAGTTATTCCCCCTTCTTCCCTGGGAGCCTGTCACAGCATCCCTTCCACTGCCAATGGCCCCCCTGCTGCTAGTTGATGATGTTGTAGCCATGCTCTATCTGGTAGTGGGTTCATGAAGACCATGGGTACCCCCAATTACCCCAACCTCTGGAGAAAGAAACCATTACAAATGTTCTAGCTAAACGCCAATGTCCCTACTGTGCCAAATTAAGTTATATTTGAACAGATGGAATAAATACGCTATGTGATACAAAGTAAACTAAAGACTCTCTCTAAATTTAGCGTAAAGGTCAATAAACGCACCTCCTTTTTTCGATTAAGACGATTACTCCTATAGACGAAAGTAGTCGGTACGAGATTGAAACGGATTTTACTTCCCTCCTAACTGTACACAGGAGGCCATTATAGTGATCCGTAGAGTGGGGAATTATTAGAAAAAAAAAATCGGGTGGCAACCGGACAGTCCGTATAAATTTTCTGGCTGGCTTATATTGTGGTGTGCAATAATAAGAACTATGTGCGTTATTTAGGTGGCGGTTACGACGGGCAATGGAGAAAGTATTGAGAGTGAATCAGCTGGATGCCTGCGAACTCGATGACGCACTTTTAGAGGTTTTGCAGGGACAACTTGTGGCTGCGTTCAAGCCACTTCACGCGAGCAGGTTACTTAAATACTTGCCCGAATTTAAAGCTCTCTTGAGGCTTTTGGTTTGGAAGTATTCCCTCTCTAAAAGCCAATTCACATTCGGCCAGGAGATGCTTGGACTCAAGTACAACGTTCTGACTAGACTTCAGAGTACAGGACTATTCGTAGCTTTTGTACTAGCAGAATGGATTGTAGAAAGGGCTGACACAATGACTTCTTACTGTGCAAGCCCATCAACAGCCCAAAAGTATGTTTCAAGATTACTGGGTGCTCTCAAATTAATCTCACTACTTAATTTTGTAAATTTCTTATTACGTGGTACTTATCCCACCCTCAAAGAACTTGTCTTGGGCCTAAGCATGGGGCCTAGTAGACCACAGCATCTCAGAGAAGTTAGCAATGTGTACTTGACCAGGGAAATTCTGTGGCACGGATTTTCTGAATTTATCTTCTTTATTCTACCCCACTTCAATATCTTCTCGATTAGAAACTTATTTCGGAAGACGATAGGCATACACTCCAGGACAAATGCCAATTCCTTATGTGGATTCTGTGATGCTGTTCCTACTTTACCCCACCTGTCCAACTGTGGCCACACTTATTGTTACTACTGTCTCCGCTCCAACTTACTAGCAGATTCTAATTTTCCATGCACTGTATGTAATGCACAAGTGACTGCCTGCATACCAATTTCTGTTGTTATGTAGTCAATGACAATCAAAAATTGAAATACAATTACAAACATGTGCTGTTCATGATCACTTCTTCTTTGACACACCCACAGTGCGCCCTCTTCTGCCAGTCGTCTTAGTATGCTGACCTCTGACCCTGACACCCCAGTAGTGGCGGAGTCCCCTGTGAGCTCTGATCTTCTTTAAGCGCTCCAGGTCTTCTCTCAGCTTGTGCTCCAACTGATTGGCGAGGATTTGAGAGTACTTGCCATCACGGTGGTCCTTCTGTCTGTTCAAAAACCAATCTGGGATCTTGTACTGGCGAGGGTTTTGCATGATGGTGACAATACGCTCAATCTAGATGATGCCACATCCAACAATCACACAAATTGTTTCCATCAATGGCATCTGTGTACTTGTTGCTAAATTTAGAACTTGCCTCATCATCAGTCAGTTCTCCAGCACGCTTGCTCATGTCAACATCTGCCTTTTTGCACACAAGGTTAGCATACCGCCTACCTACACCCTAAAGAACAATCTATTAATCGCTACCCAGAACTGCGTACAGTACATGCATACCTTGATAGAAGTCAAACCGAACATTATTTTAGTTTTGCCATCAATGTTCGTATTTAAGACACGAAGAATGTGTTGAAACTTTTCTGGAGTTTGCAGAGCCTATCACCATTAATAAATATTACCAGACTAATTTTTATCCTAGCAAACAAGTGCAGATTAACATGGATACATAACACATGGACTTACCATCTCTCCCTTTCTTCGGATGGGCTTCAAAAAGAAAACCAATGAGATTGCGCATGCGTATATATATATTTTTTTAGATTTACCGTCCGGGTGAACCGTAAAAAATATTGAGGTCGTGGGTCAGAAAAACAAACCCCTTTCTCACTCATCCTGTAATACTTCGTGCATACTTGTCTTTCTTAGTAGTGTGGTCATGGATTTTGAAGAGGATCCTGCTGCAGCCTTTTTGGCTAGGGAACAAGATGATTTGGCTGACTTAGCGGAGGACACGCTAGGGTTTTCTTCAGCGCAGGCGGTAAGTTTGTGCCCAAGTAGTTCAGAAGTACTTGAGGTTACCAATATTTTGCCCTAGTTAATTCTTTACTTATCGTTGTAGCAAGAACAACCTCAAGTGATTCCTCAAGGAGAAAGTGATTTCCTAGGCTTAGTAAGTTACTATTGAGGGGTGTTGTGTATATTACTTCATTATTTAAACTTTGTGTATAGGGTGAAGAAACTTATGAACCTCCAGTCTCATCAGACCCTTACTCTGCAGTCTCACACATGGACACCTTACAAGCTGAGCCTGAATGTTTGCGGTAAGTAGAGGGTATCAGTAACATGAAGATTCAACTATAAATTGCAACTGATACACGAGTACACGAGAAACAGCAGTTCTTGTCATTAACTTCCTGTTTTGTGAGGGTGGGATGTGTGTAGTAGATGGTAAGGCTTCCTTCATGTAATTCCAATCTAAATCAGCACAATTCAAGAAGTTTGACTTGGTCAGGAAAGTACAATAGAATTTGCTGGATGCACAACACACACACATGCACATTAATACATCCTTGCACTTATCATGTGCTAAAGGTCGTGTGGGTAAGTGAGCATTTGACGAAAATACCTCCATTCATTCATAGACTTCATAAAGTACAGGAGCGTATATCTGATTCCATTGCAGTGATTTGGTAGTCTGTGTGGTAGCCACATCTATACTTGATGTTTTGGACATATCTTCATTGCTGTCCTCATCTTTACCGTAGGCCTAGCACATGGTAAGGCAGATAGGCGATCGCCTCGCCCAGATTTACATGAAACCACACCCACGATGAAATCTTGTGCCCTCATTTTCCAATTTGTCATCAAACATTAATGAGAGCATAAGTTAAAACTATTTATGCCTCACCCGTGACAATTTTACAGCCAGGCCTCTGTTTACTTGATGTTGTGGACATTTCTTCATTTCTGTCCTTCACTAACCTAAACTGTCAAATACACACACAGATTCGGCCATGTTGCTAATAAGTCACCAGCTTTGTGCTGACAATATCACTCCAAGCAAGTAGAAATGAATAGGACTTCATTTTGTAGTTGTTGTTGTTGTTTGTTTGTTTGTTATAATTGATCCTGACATGAACTTAATTGAAGTACCTGTTTTTGGTTTATTTGTTTGTTTGTTTTTAGGTGCCTGCACTCATTTTCATGTCCATTATAGCCCTATATCTCATTGTAGCTGATTAGGTATCCAGGTCACATGATCTGGGGTGTGTCGGGTCACATGATCTGGGGCGTGTCGGGTCACATGATCTGGGGCGTGTCGGGTCACATGATCTGGGGCGTGTCGGGTCACATGATCTGGGGTGTCATGCTGGTGGATGTGGCTAGTACATGTACTCCAAGTGGTCTAGTGTCAACTAGTGGTTGTGAATCGTGGTGTGGGTATGACCCTACCAGACATGTGCACATGTACACACACACACATGTACTTACATGATTAATATGCTCTATTAAATGGTTCTCTACAATACATCATCAGCCCCCCCCCCCCCCCCCCCCCCCCCCAACTAAAGCATGTGGACCAGGGGTGGCATTTCATACATTTCGTAAGTTTGAGGCTCCTACATGAACTTATGAACTTAGTGTTTATTATGTCTGTTTAATTTTCATTTCTGGGAAACTGCCCTTACCTCGTCTATAAAAAACATTTATTTTTATAATTATTGTAGATGTTGTAATCAACACTACAATCTGTAATCTGGTTGCTTACTAGCTGGTAGTCAATGTGACCATCAGACTCCCATGAATGCAAGGATGATCTTCCTTGAAGTATTAAAACTCTCAGCCCTAACCAATTCCTGGTGAGCAAAGGTATGCCTGGTTACTTGTATCCACGAACAGACTTCCTCATCATCAAGATGCCAGTGATAGTTTAGGAATAGTAACACTTTACAGTGAGCAGTGTACAATAGCACAGAGATGTAGTTGCTGGTGGGAACTAAAGTCTTGTTGGGACTTCTTGTAGCTTGAGGAGTGACTGGTGGTTCACAGACAGCATGGTGACAAGTCTGAGTGTCTGTTCTAGTTGTTGTGCTGTTTAGTGGAGGCAGTTAAGGAATAACTGGAATAGCTGGCTAGGACTGGACCTTGTAGAGTGGGTCACTCACAGGAATAGAGCATACCAGTACATGTGAGATGTTCACATCATTAGGAGTGACAGCACATGCTAGTAGGTGGAGAGGGATGACTGTTATGTGTGAGTGAGGGGTGCACTAATTCAAGTCAATGGCACGTGTGTATGTGGATATACGTAAGTGTGGCATATTAGTAGCACATGTGATAAGAGAAATAAAAAGACAACTATTAGGTGACTATAATTGACATGGCAAAGCTATCAGCCCATATGCAGAAGACCCAATTGCTTACACTTTTTTTTACTTACGTCAACCAGAGTGCAACACATTGTAGCAGACTATACTTATTTAGACAGCTGCTGAAATTGGGGAAAGAGGGGAACCAATACCATTTATCTCTTCAGTATCTGTTAGAGAAGAATGCACTCCAACTTTGTACGTGTTTGTTACTTGAGCTTCAAAAACAACTACAAAATGTTTGTTTGTGTGACATGTAAAGAAAATTCATGTTCATCATTTTTTTATTTATTAATACCTCTGACCCTTTTCCTGGTTTGTGATATGAAATACTGTATGCAATGTTTACACCATACTACTACTACTACTACTACTACTACTACTACTACTACTTCCTCTTTGCTGATCCTTGTATGTACTCTCATTTTGTATTGGGTATATTATATTTATTTGTCTTCTTACATCAGAATATGGCGTGAGGAGCAAGCCGAGATGTTGGCCAAGAAGGATGCAGGGGAACAAGAAGCTTTGCAAGAGCTGACCAGTCAAGCCAAGGTGGAGATACAGGAGTGGTATGCTAGGCATGAGGAGCAGCTCTCACAGACCAAGGGCACCAACAGGTGGGTGTGGTTTGTGCGGAGTGTCAGAATCATGGTGTGTACAATGAATCATTTTCCTGGGTCCTGGTTGTAATCTTGCCAAGGCACAATATACGGTTTCATTATAATATTTTCGCCTCATTGACGATTCTCTAGAATGTTAGCAGCACTAATGATGTGGCCCTTTCTAATAAAATGTACTGAGCACCCTCACATGCAAAACAATTTTTCATTTGAAGACTCCTTCCATGTAAGGTAAGCAAAGTAAAAGATATCCCATGGTTATAGTAGCTAGCACTGTTTGTCCCAGAATAGGGAATAATAAAATAATTTTGGATATTTCTATACTGAACTCCTCATGTATATAATATTATATGCTATTTATATCAGTGTGTGAATAATGTGTGTGTGCAGGCAAGCGGAGGCTGCCTTCATTGAGGAGCGTGACGAGGACGTCCCCGGGCACGAGTGGGAAAGAGTTGCTCGTCTGTGCGACTTCAATCCCAAGAACAGCAAGAGCTCCAAAGACGTGTCCAGAATGCGCTCAATCTTCCTCCAGTTGAAGCAGACTCCCCTGGTGCGGAGCTAAGTCCTCGCCTCCAACACTTTAGTCCTGTCTAATTCTTGACTTTTATTCTCCAACGAATGTATGTTTAGATTACTGTGTTGCTATGGTAATACATTCATGATATTTAAAGGTTGGCTTTGTGTTTGATTATACCCAAAATAGAAACCTATAAGAAAAGCAATAAATATAATTATTTCTTTGATTTGTGAGAAGTGACAAAAGAAACAAGTGACCAGTTGTACGATGTTCATCAGAATTCACACTAGCTTCGATCACATGAGCTTCCAATGAGTTTCTCGAGTTCCTGCACAGTTTCTGGACAGTCAGTATTGAGGACTTCAGCTGCTCCTGCTGTTACAATCACATCATCTTCCATTCTTATTCCAGTCCCAGACAACCTGACACATTGCAACACACACACACACACACAAGAATCTTTGAGACCAATAAGACCTTAACAGAAAACTAACCTAGTCACAAACATTAGTTTTTATAATAGTTACATCATCAAATCGAGGGGGGGATCAATAGCCTGCTGTAGGATAATCTTGCATACACCAACAATAGGAACCAAGACCCCTTACCAATCATAGAATGTATTGATCAGGTGGTACAGCATAAAAATTACCTTTTTAAAACAAACACATTCTTGCTATAACATGCATGAGAGTTTGATAGCTAGGACACTCTAGTTGAATCCTCTAGTGAAGTGAACACTCACTCTTGTGCCAATGTAGTGTTGATTGTGTCGGCCATGCCTTGTGTCACATAAACACCTGGTTCCACGGTGACCACCATACCTGGAGACAGGACTGTGTTGCGATCCAGGATGCTAATATCGTGCGTGTCTAACCCCAGCCAGTGACCAACGTGATGGGGGAACAGCTGATGGACAATCTAAAACATACAACACACAAACCTTTCAACACTTCATAAAGCACACAAACCTCGTTCAACTCAAACCTCTTTTAACACTGCCTGAAACACTCAACAACTTTCAACATTATCACTTGATCAGTAATCAACAATGGAGCATCAAATGGTGCCTCTGGAATATATTAGCCAACACACACACACACACACATGCGCGCACCTGCACACATTTATTGAAGGACATATCGCTGGGCAGGAGTCCGATATCTTAAAAAGAATGTAAAAAGACAAACAAAATGGGTTAAAGCACACGACAAATACCAATTGAGACAGACACTTTACCTTTCAGCTTATGAGCCAAAATGTTGTTAGCTTCAGAATGCATGTAGTTCAATGTGACTCCAGCTCTGCACAACTGTATCAACATAATAATATAAAACAAGCCCATCACAAAACAAAATGAAGTTCAAATTGTAGCCCACCCAAAAGTTCTAATTGTAACCCACCTTAGTGACTTCTGTCTTAGTCTGCGTCACTACTTCGTAAAGTGCTTGCTGTGCGGCTGAGAATGTGCCAGTGACCGGCCAAGTTCTGGTCACATCACTGACATAGCTGTGGTACTCGCAGCCGGCATCCATCAACACTAGGGACCCATCTCTACAGAGACAGTGTCAGTAAGACATGATGATGACACCCACAAGTGAAGAATGAGTGACAGGTAGCTAGACATGTGTGGGTAGTGTGAATATTGATACCGATAGTTCGAATATTTAAACTGGGTGGGAAAAATAGTGGACATTGCAAACACTCCCACTCCAGGGAAATATTTAGTACTACATTGTACAAGGTTTTGCAATGATTCATCGCCTAATATATAGTGCTACTGACTATTCCTAAACTTCACCAAAATCAATTTACCAAACCAAACATGCTCCTAGTCTAGCCCTGCCAACTTGAACTTGCATACTGTACTTACAACTTTAGCCCCTCCCACTTTATCTCACCCTGCCCACATTGACTTGCCCATTGTGCCTACAAGTCTGACCCCACCCACTTTGACTTTATACACAAATTATATTTTACTTGACTGTTCTGTTGTTCACAATGTAGTGCAGAGTGTTGGCTCTGTCGCCCCCGGCAACCACAGGAGGAAAGGAGAGCCACTGTGCTCCGGCCATTTTTATGGAGTGCTCAAACACACTCTCCAGTTGGGCCTCACCCACTCCTGGATGAGAATGGGCCATGACAGCTCTAAAGGCGTGGCTTGCCAGTTTCCCGGCATGACGCAGCAAATCCAGTTCAGACTTGGACTTGACGAGTCTCAGCTGTGCCACCGACTGAGATGGGTTGTAGACATCTACATATGCACACACATACGCACACACATACAAATGCACACGTACACACACCACAGTCGGTTATACTAATTGGTAACATGTAATCATCAATTAGAGCAAAATCCCCACCTTTGACTTTTGATTGTGGGGACCGAGTGAGGCTGTCCATGATAACTTCAGCTTGTTTGTAGACCGGATATGCCAGCTCAGTGTTATACCAGATGGTGTAGCCAGCACTGCTATATCTATGGAACACAGTTCAATGTTATACCAGATGGTGTAGCCAGCACTACTACTGTATCTATGGAACACAGTTCAGTGTTATACCAGATGGTGTAGCCAGCACTACTGCTGTATCTATGGTTCAGGACATACCTACTAAATTAAGACGCATGAAACATCCATAGAATTATCAAACCCCTCAACAAAAGGACACACACCTTACTACAAAGCACACTTATACTCCATCCTGAATCACTTCAACTTATTGTGGGTCCACCCACATAGATGATGCAGTTCTCAATAAGAAAGAAGTACGAAACACTTTAAAAATACAAGCTTTAAAAAGGATTCTAACATGGTTTTAATCAGCTATACAATCACCAAGTGCTATTTCAATTGCTTTACGAGTGCTATTGATCCCTAATAGCACAGGTTACCCTTGCTATCACTCGCTAATAGTAGGCCAGCTTTTTAAAACGTCGTTTGCAATTGTAGCTACACTGTATCGTTCACTCACTATCTCCTTATTTCAGGATTAGCTTCTGCTGGAACTTCGTTTTCAACGTACGGCCCTTCCTAATCTGTTGAAAAACATTCCGTCTAATACGGGTAGAGCTTCTGTGGTAAAGAATGACATTGTCTCCAACTAGAAACTACTAGAACTGTACGTTTCCAAGGTTAACGCTGCACGCGTGCGCACTTACACATACTATTTCACTTAGCTACCGAGGTATTTCAATTAGTTACGCGCTATTTCACTTTCCCTGTGAGATTTCAATTGAACAGCGATTTTCCCATACATTTTTTAATGGGAAACTTACGCTCCATACTATTATATGAAGAAATATAAAGTGAAATAGCATGTTTATATCTATCCTCAAGTTTATTAAGTAAGCAGCAATTGAAACTAACAGTACTTACTTCTCCAAATGATCACCTAGCTCATCTGTGATGTACACCTACACATGCACACACACACAAACTATTATTACCACATCTCTATAGCCACACCCTCACCTCATCAACACCAGTGAAGTCAACTGCGTCATCAGGACCAAGTCTTGGCCCATCCCACATCTCCCTATAGCCACAATATCACACCATGAAGTAAACAAACAAACAAACAAAAAACAAGAATAAACAACAACACACTCTTCTGCCTATGTTGGGATGTGAATAAACCCAGCGATATTTCACCATGAGCATGCTTGCATGTATTGCCAGCACTGGAACTGCTTCAATTAAGAGAGTGAAAGATAAGGATTACTTTAGAAGACATTACACTTAAACTCTGTCCTGTGCTCAAAATCTGTAAAGTAACAAATATGTTGACTCACCATTGTCTTGTAAATGTTTAATTTGCCATTCATTGTAATCATAAATGAACTATTTTTCAATAAATACATTGAACTCTAACCCCTTGTAGCGCACTCCTCCAGCCTTACTTGCTAGGGTTTCGAGGGAGCACGTAAAGGATGGCTTTGTGATGAGGTAAAGGGCCAGACTCTGTGGAACAGTCCAGGACCAGCACACAGTCTGGCTCACACAGACCACACAGGTACAGGAGGTCCGTGTTCTGGTGAAATCGATACCTTACCAAATACAACACATACAAATAGTTACAGTTCAACAGACTTCTGTCATGGACTTTACTTTACTGAGAAATAATAGTAACTAAGCCTCCTCCCTTGAGTCTTTCCATCAACATATCACTAGCAGCTCAAATAAACAATCAACAACAAGCTATAGACAGCAACACAGTGCACACCAGAAAAGAGCCCCCCCCCCCCCCCCCCCCCCCATACAGCTTCTTTACACACACTTCTATAAGTACCCTAAACTTAACCATGTGCACCTCGTAGTTACAGCACTCTATCACTAGTAGTAGCCAATGCTCTCAAATGCCATAGCTACAGCTGTAATGTGATGTGAATTGCTTCCAGGGTTTAACGAGTGGGGGCAGTAAAGGAGGGGGAAAGATCCTTTCCCAAACTTTCCGACTTTCTCCCTCCCCTTACTTATCAGCATCCTTTCAACTTATCAGTTCCCCTCCCCCCTCAATATTTGCTGAGGCTGAACCCAAATTTACAAAAATAGCTTAAAATAATTTCATGTTCATTATTCTCATGATAACTTTGAATACATATAGAAAATGGAAAAGGAAAACCTGTCTAAGCTTCCCCCCCTCTCAACAATATTTTCTCAATAGAACCCTGAACCCTGAACCCTGATAATATGTGCACTAGCATTCAAACTAATTCACATTGGTGTTCAGAGGAAGGCTGACTCCGCCTACTCACGGGACGTCAGCAGACATGTATTGTACGGATGCTCCGGGAATAATGACCAGATGTTGATTCTCTGTCATGCCCATGTGAGTGCTCCCGATCTGTCTAGACACACAAACACAAACAAGAACACAAATACATACAAATACACAAACATGTACAAATGCAACCACTGAATATTATATTCTGCAAAACCTAATAAGATCTCAATATGTTAATGTTTTACACAACCCTGTCACACCAATTAGTCCCTCCCCCCTCATCAGTACCATATACCATATACAATACTTACTCCATTAGCCTTTTCCGTCGATATGCAAACTCAGCTTTAGTCATGCCTGGCAACACTGTAACCACACCCACAAACAAAGCAATGACTAAGTGGTAAAACAATGTCTAAATAAATCTAAACAAACACCATCACACAAAGTTATGTCCTTTATGTAGCAGTAGAACTGAGTTATTATCTACAGGAGATGGACAACTAGACTTATCTGTTTCGTTTATTATGAAAGAAATATGTTGGCTATACTACCTACTAAATTTGTCACCACTACGCTACCGTGGCATTCTTATCATGGTGGCAGTTCAGTTCATCATCAGCACATTGAATGCAGAACAAGATAAAATGTATCTGAAGTAACACATAGAGAATAGTAATATCTAGCATGTATACTTAGATAGAAGGTCATGTTGAGGTGGCATATATGGAGTATAGTGGAAGGTACCAGTTAGTAACATCAGAGATTACAACATTATACAACCAGAGGCATTGTGAGTGTTGAAGCTCTCACCTGTATAAGGGAATGGAGGCGAATGTAGTATGCATGTACACTTACTGCATGGTTATATTGCTATTTTTAACATTCACTGACACAAGGACAATGGAGTCTTCCAGTTGGGCAGAGAAATGATTTATGGCAGAGAAGTTGAAGATAAGAGAGAATCCATAACCTAATGGAGTGGAGCACAACCTCTCGTTAAGAAGACTGGCTGACATGGTTAGTTTACTAGTGTGTGTGCTAACGAAATGGGGGAAAAGTGAGAATAGGCTCCCAACCTAACTTCTTTCCCGTGTGACACAAGCACGCATGAGGCCTGCCTGCCATTAGTGTGAAGCAACTATTTAATCCCACTGCACATCCCCACCCTAGTATAATGGACCCAGGTGGAAGGGAGAGAAGATAAGATTCAGCCAGGGGTTGGTAAAGGGTCTAGCTGTCTGGTACATAGTTACCGTCATTTTCAGTCAACAACTCCGGGTGGGTGAAGTGAGTGGGTTGCCCTATTGCTCTGCTTATGGTCCGTACTAACTGCACTCCAGGACATCTCCAGCATTTCAAGAACTGGACGCCACGACTGCAAGAAGCAGATACAATCCAGCTCATTCTGGTGTCCACGAGGGTTCAAAGGTCGATATAATTTTTTAGCTTTCTGGAGAAAATGGGTTTAGCTCAATTTAGCACGCAACTTTAGGGGGTGGGGCTCCCCTAAGTTGTTATGGCTACCGCCCGGGTTTTTCTTTAGCTGGCGTTAAATAGGTCTCCCCGAGGAGATGCCTAAGAAAGGGAAGAAAGGTAAGGGGAAAAAGAAGGGGAAAGGGAAAGGAGAAAAGAAAGGTCCTCCCCCTCCAGCGGTGTCACTTGATGATGACACGGTCAACGAAAGTTCCAAGCAGTATTACACCACCCAGATAAAGGTAGTTATTGAGTAGCTATCGCTAATTACACAAGACTTTAACTAATCAAATAACTGTGATAAAACTTCAGGATTTGGAGGAAAGGTTGAGCAGATATCAGGCTAAATGTGACAAGCTAGAACTGAACAATTCTGACTTGGAGAAGAGGCTACACCAGCAGGTGGAAGACCAGGAACAAATGATATCTTTTTTGAAACGCAAGGCACATGACCAGACAGAAAGGTTTGTGGACTTGGAAGACCGCCTGCACCATGCACAGCAAGTAAAAGATGAGCAGCAGCAGAAGCTGGAGGCTCAGGTGGCCCAGTTGAAGGAGGAGTCACAGCGTGCTCTGGATCAAGCTGTCATGGAGAACAAAATTTTACAAGGACAATTAGAGTCATTGGAGACTTTCAGACAAAACAAAGAGAGGATAGAGCGAGAGATGGTTGAAAAAGATGAGGAGATAGAGAGGTTAAAGAAGGAACATAGTGAGGAGCTGTACCAACTGGAAAAGAAGGCCGTGTTAGACAGAGATAGGTGAGCACATATACACATGCACACACTCTCACACATACACACGTGCATGTTCACTCACAAAAAACCTGATGACTGAAAGTAGGTGAAAATATTACATTAACCATACTAACAAAATTTAAGCATGGACTTCTCAAGCTTGAACTTTTTTTTTTTTGTATTTTTCAGGATGATGAAGGAGATGGTTGTGAAGGTCAACTGTGTGGCTGCAGAGTTTAGGAAAGTTTCAGATATTCAAATGGCAGAGACAACCAAAAGAGCAATTAGAGAGAATGTTTCTGTTAATCAACAGATGAACATTATGTCAGAAAAAACCATGGAATTGCTCAAGGAGAATGAGAGACTCAAAAAATCTGAGCGGGATTTGCGAAGGAGTTTAGAAGTGCTAGAAGATATGAACAAATACCTTGCACGCAAAAATATCAGCGGGGATAAACTTATGGCTATGTTCAAGGAGAAAGCAGTGGAGCAGGAAGCTTGGAGCAGTCAGTTGGAGGGACGCATTGAACACTGCATCAAACTAGAGAAGGAAGCAACCCAAGCTATACAGGAGGCCAGTGACATGAGTCAGAAGAGCCATGTGAGTTTTAGTAATACTCATGATTTGAGTGGGTCCAGAGAAATACTAAACTATAGAGATTTGCAAGAGCCTTGCATAAAAAAACTTCAATTGCATTGGGAGTCATCATTGTGAACGGTTAATGTTGTATAGTGTAATTGTTGTTGCTGTTTTGCAGGCATTGAAGATGCATATTACCAAATTGGAAGAAGAAATTGCTCTCTTGAATAAGAAACTTGAAGAAAAGGCCCAAGAGTTACACAGATTGCATGAAATTCTCACTCAGTCTGCTACTGCCATCCAAGCATCTCTACAGGCAAGTCTTAGAATAGTTGTGCTAGGCAATAGCAAACTTCAATCATTTTTAATTAATAGCATAGTCAACCTGAGTGCAGGGGAAAGCCAAAATGTATGTTTAAGCCAAAATATAGGAATTCAAACTTCAGGAAGGGGGAGGGGGGGTTAATTTCTTCACTCACCCTTTCTCCCCTTCCCCTCCCCCTTCTTGAGTCCACATGCAAGCCCAAATTAAGTGTGTATACATAGGACAAATAACTCAAGCATTACAAATTCAACTCTCTTTAATTTATAGTAAATTGCAATACCATTGCAGCTGTTCACTGTGTCTGTTCTGCACAATCAAGATTATTATGTTTAAACTTGAGGCAATTGTGTATTTGCATATTGGCATCGAAACAGGTGCAACCAGTGTGGCCAAGACCGTACCAATATTTTAACAAAAAGAGGAACATTCTTATAGCTTGTTCACTCTTTACCAAATCGCGAATTTGTGTGGTTGATATTGAGCAATTGAATGGCATAAATGGCCAGCGAGCATTTCCGAAGATATCCCAGAAACTCTTCACCAGCCTGGTCCTTCTTTTAGTTTTCCAAAGCAATGTTTTGGACGGAAAAAACATACTTCAGAGGTCCTTCTAGCTTTGTTGGTTTGCAAAAAAGGCCATTTTATGCATAGAAGGAGTAATTTTTTGCCATACATACTTAAAAATATTGAAGTTAAGACTGCCACATAAGCAGAGCAGGCATTTGTAAGTGTGATATTTCAGTTGTTGTTTTTAATTGCATAGACTAAAACTTTTTAGTTCATTTGATGAAGAATAAATTTTACATTAATCAATTTCATGAGTGAATAGGTGTGGTGAAGTGGGTGTGGCTATAATGACCGCACCAACTCGATTTGGTTTCTTACTCCTCTTAATAGTGAATATAGTGGTCTAGATATTTTGCAGTTTCTTATAATAGACTTCTGTGTTCATGCATAATGTTCTTTTGTATGTGTCCACAGCTACAAGCAGATCCGACTTCTGATGATACTGCTCCCCAGAAACTGCTGCCTACCTTGCTGCTACTTCTAGCAGAGTGTAAGCCAGATCTTGGCATGACCGGCTATCAGCCAGGCAACATGGGACTAGTTCCAGCACCCAGTAATGGCAGCAACAGCAAGTCTCCTTACCGCAGCCATGTCAAAACCCAGCAGCAGCAGCATGAAGTACATCTACCTCCCATCAGGGGAAAAAGAACTTCTTTGACTACTCAAAGCTAGAGAGTATTATATAGCTGCATATACATTATCATATTCACTAAGTCAACAATGTTATAGATAGACATTATTTTATTGTCAATCATGATTACATGTACCAGATGTGCTTCAACAGAAAGATTTATTTCTGTGTGCCAAAAATAACAACATGATAAAAAATAATGATGATGATTATGATGATAACAGCAGCAGCAACAACAACAACGAATAATAATAATAATAATTATCAAGTTCTGACTATTGGACTACTTGCTCAAATTCTCCAAGTTTAAATGTGTTTCACAAATTTTAACTGAAGATAAAAAATTTTTTTTTATCACTAGTAAGTGTCAATTCATTGTTACCAAACAAATGCAACAAGGTCAGAGTTAAGTTGTAAGGTAGTGTGTAAGGTAGTGTGACAGAGCAGCACTCAATGACGCTGCACACGTACTGTGTGACACGCTTGCAAATTACGTAATGACTTAATAAACCGAAAAATTGCGGTATATTTATTACGGTCAAGGTGAGCCAGCAGAGCTATTTTTAAAATTATTATACCTTATTTGGGCATAAAAAAGGCGGGACGTATCGAATTCCTATAAAACGCCACCACCTCCGGCTAGTCAGCAACCCAGCAACCGTCTAAAAAAAAACACAAGTGTGGAATTCGTATTCCCCTTCATTCAGTCTTTATCTCCAATTCTTTTCTTTTTTACCTAGGCCAGCATGCAAATCTTCGTGAAGACCTTGACCGGCAAAACCATCACACTCGAAGTTGAGGCTAGTGACACCATCGAAAATGTCAAGACCAAGATTCAGGACAAGGAAGGTATTCCTCCCGACCAGCAGAGGTTGATTTTCGCCGGTAAGCAGCTCGAAGATGGCCGCACCCTTTCTGACTACAACATCCAAAAGGAATCTACCCTTCACCTGGTTCTGCGCCTCCGTGGTGGAATGCAGATTTTTGTCAAGACACTGACAGGGAAAACTATCACCTTGGAAGTGGAAGCATCGGACACTATCGAGAATGTTAAGACTAAGATCCAGGACAAGGAAGGCATTCCTCCAGATCAGCAGAGGCTTATCTTCGCAGGAAAGCAGCTTGAAGATGGGCGCACTCTTTCCGACTATAACATCCAAAAAGAATCAACTCTTCACCTGGTGCTTCGTCTCCGCGGTGGTATGCAGATCTTCGTGAAGACTCTTACTGGCAAGACCATCACCCTAGAAGTGGAGGCCAGTGATACAATCGAGAATGTGAAAACCAAGATCCAAGACAAAGAAGGCATTCCTCCAGACCAACAAAGGCTGATTTTTGCTGGAAAACAGCTAGAAGATGGCCGTACTCTTTCAGACTACAACATCCAGAAGGAATCGACTCTCCACTTGGTATTGCGCCTCCGTGGTGGAATGCAGATTTTTGTGAAGACCCTCACTGGCAAGACTATTACACTGGAAGTAGAGGCTTCTGACACTATTGAAAATGTGAAGACTAAAATCCAGGATAAAGAAGGCATTCCACCTGACCAGCAGAGATTGATCTTTGCTGGCAAACAGTTGGAGGATGGACGTACTCTATCTGACTACAACATCCAGAAAGAGTCGACTCTTCATCTTGTGCTGCGCTTGCGTGGTGGCTATTAACGGACAGCTTTGCTGATTACTGTATATTATGCTGTTGCCCCCATTGTTATTGGTGCTATTACACAACAAGTTCATTGAATTATTTAGAATTCCTTAAATTGTCATGAATATCTTAGTAGATGGTAGGGAGACCTTGTAGAGAGGTGTAATCTGTAAGAGGAAACGTGTTATGAACTCAGAAGGAAGGTGTCACATGTGTATGGTGTCTAGTCATAGATACAAGCGCATGAAGGAGATGGGTTTTACAAGGTGCCAGAGTAGGCATTGTGGTTGCCAGCAATAGCACACACAGTGGAATATTTCTTGTAGTTTCAACACAAAATGAAGATCAAATAACTGATCACATGCATGAATAACTGAGTGGCTTGGCTGTGATCTAACATGTTCTATCATCATGTGGTCTGCTTCCCTTGTGCTGCTTCTTTTCTAGTGGCATCTTGAAGCAATATAGTGTCCACTTCTTCTGATGGTAGTTGCACGTATCGGATGACTGAACCACGGATGAAACAGTTTCTCACAGACATCTGCCACCAACAATCAGACAACAGTGTGAATGTATTTCAATTCCTGTGATCTTTCTCATAATACTCTGATGAACACAAAACCTTACCAGGTGTGGGTACTTCTCTTGCTCTGGTATACTGATCTCATTTAGCTTGATGTTTAAATACTGCAAGTGGCAAACATGTGCATACAAATACAGCAGGCAAACTCCAGGGTTAGTGTGCACATGTCTGTATGTGCATGCATGTGTATGCATACCTGATCAACAGAGTCCAGCACTCCAGCAATTCTATAAAGACACCAATTGTTAAAAGAATTGTAAATGATTGTTATTTAACACACATACACAATTGTACATAAATTGCGAGTGCTATGTTAAAACCTCAAATGTTCTATCACCAGTAACTGATGATAATCTGGTAAAGATTGACATTGATTTACAAGAGAGACTTCTTGTTACACTTCCACCAAGCAAGCTCGAGTCACTAAACTGCATTAGCTTACTGCCTATTAAAACAATTTTAGCTATGTGCATACTTTCTGTTCCCATATTACACACTGGATATTGAACGCTCCAAAGCTCTTGCACATAGCTCTAGACAACTGAATTTTTAGAACTCTGGTGGAGTTAACTGAAGATACCTACTGTTTAGTAAAATATCAAAATGTATAATAAACAACGTATTACTCTCATCGTATAATATATGGATGACATTTCACTTGCATGCTTATATTTTCATGAGCTCAAGGCGAGTGAAAATACTTACGTGTGCTCATGAAATATCTCCCGTGTTGTACGCTGACTGATGCAATAAGCACGATACATTATATACACACACATTATGATTACATGCTACTTAGCAGTGGTACTGTACTATGTAAAATGTGGCAGTATCATCAATGGGTTACGTCATCCAAATGTTGGTCAGACTCAATTGTTTGAGTCAAGAATATTCATCCCTTGATGTATGTAGGCTCAACTTGCAAGCAATATAAACCACGCCCACTGTGTATAACTTACGAGAGATCATTTTTCAGCTCCACAATCACTTCTTTCCCAACCAGGGATTTAAAGAAGGAATAGAATAACTGCAAATACATGCCCTATAATAAGACTACATAGTTTCCGTAATAAACGTACTGGCATCGCTGCAAGAAGGGTAGGAAAGTGTACGCACGTCCACACTTGAGATCAAACTTCAATTAATGCGCCACAAAGTGTCTCTAATTCAAGCACACCACTCTCTCTGCTGTGCTGTAGAAGTGTTGCACTCTTTATCTTAGATTCAATGGACGAGTACAAACCATTCCAGCTTCAAAGATGGTCCCCTTATTCAGATAATGGAGGGCAAGTACTAACAACATCAACGTAGTTGCGTATGTTAAATATGTCTATTGTGTGCTTTATAGAACCATGCTAGCTATTGCTGGGGACGACTTCACGGTTATTGCTTCTGACTTGCGTCTCAGTGAAGGTTTCCAGATATACACCAGAGAATCTCCCAAAACATACAAGCTGTGAGTGAACAAACAGTACAATAATAATGTAGAGCATAACTGAACTCATCAAGGTATAGTGGTATAGTGCTCCTCAATGTAAGGGAATAACATAGACAATAAATTTACAGTAACTAATATTTCACATTTTATCAGTGTGTTAAATGTTTTGGATCACTTAGTACTAGATATAAGTTCTATTGCATCAACTTCCATTGGCTTCTTTTTTATATTGTGCTGAGTGAAATTGCCACATTTTAAGCATGATTTTTTGTAGAGCTGCCCCTGCTAATTAGTATGGGTTGAGTTAGAACATATCATAGAGTATGGTATGCCACTTCCTGAAGCATTTGAGTACCACCCCAGGTCTTAGATGTAGGAAGCACCAGTACGAATCCCCCATTGGTCAGATAGGAAGAACTGCTTGGAAGAGAGCACTGATTAACCTTAAGATCTACTTGTACACCAGTCAATGAGCAACAAGATTCAAAGTATTTCAGGTTACTGTAAATTATAATGTGGCATTTGTACGTTGTTTTATTGGATATGAGAGACAGCCCACTTCACGGAGGTGTTCACATTTCCACCACCTGCCTCATCATCTTGTCAATAGTAGACACACCCTTTAGTATGCCTCTGTTGTGTGACTGGCCGGCCAGTCCAGAATTTATTCTATCATTTCTATATAAATGGTTTAGATCTGACAATATAATATTGGGATGCTGTGGTTTCCATGGAGATGTCTTGGCGGTGACCAAAACTGTGAAGGCACAAATGAAGGTCAGCCATTAGAGTGGGGAGGGAGATGGAGGAGGGGGGAGGGAGATGGAGGGAAAAGTTGTAGTGAGAAGTAAGGAAAAGGGAAGGGCTAAGTTATCATGGTTGATATGTTTGTGTATGTATGAATTATGAATATTTGTGCATGTGTGTATGCATGCATATGTATGCATGCATATGTATGTATGTATATATGTATGTATGTATGCATGCATTATATGTATGTATATATGTATGTATGTGTGTGTGTTAGATCTACGAGCATGAGCATCAGCAGCCCATGAGTTGTGGAGCAGTAGCACAGCTTCTGTCCATCATGCTCTACCACAAGAGGTTCTTCCCATACTACACATACAACATACTGGCCGGACTAGACGCTGAAGGTCAGTGAGTTGGAATGCAGCACTAATGAGCCTGTCGGGAGGCTGTGTCACCACAGTGTGTTTCATGCTGTGTTGATGAGCCAGAAAGCCAGAACCTCTTCACACATTCATGTGTGCATAGAGTGTGGGTGTGGTCGATGTTGATCTGCTGTTGTTGGATCGCTAAGGATGTCAATGTTACTTATACTTAGAGGTACTTGAATATAACCCACAGACAAGGCAGGTCATGTGCGCACAGATACAGTGGAACCTCTGATAGTGTACAAGTAAATTACCTCTATTTAGTGAACCTTCTGCTTAACCACTCCAATAAACATGTATTGCCTATCACTGCTTGTAGCAAGTAACCTCTTATTTGAGAACTGAATGCTCTGGTCCCAAATTGTTCTCAGTTCAGAGGTTCTACTCTACGTATAGACGGGTCAGATGTGTACATGGATACATGGAGGCTGGTAGTGTGTTCACTGTGATATAATCAAACAGCATTTTCATTGATCTAGAACAACGTCTTGTTGTTGCCTTTCCCCCTTTGAACTGTGACATACACTAATGTAGGCATCTTCAATTTTATCGTATTTCTCCTACATTAATCCAATATATATATGGTATTGGGTCAGTGTAGTGCCCTACTACTTACCATGGCATTTCGTGTTTGTATGCTGTAGGTAAAGGGTGTATTTACAGCTTTGATCCCGTTGGCTCGTATGAGAGAGAAACTTATCGGTCAGGTGGATCAGCTTCATCCATGCTGCAGCCTCTCCTTGACAATCAGGTGAGGTCACGGACTCACAGGCTTTACTGTTGGGTTTTCTAGTTCTTTTTCATATATTGGCTTTCTACTCTCTATGGTTTTGTTTATGATAAACAAAGTTTTAGAGAGAGGGAAAAAAAATTTTTTTTTAGAACACTTTTTTATCTTGTGCTTTTTGTGATAGATTGGCTTCAAGAACCAGCAGGGTGTGGTGAAGACTCCCCTTACTAAAGACAAAGCAGTCTCCCTGATCCAAGATGTCTTCTCTGCAGCTGCTGAGAGAGACATCTACACTGGCGATGGCCTCCTCATTAGTGTCATCACTAGCACTGGAATCGAACAATCTGAAATGCCTTTGCGTAGGGACTAAACCTATACTCATATAATCATTGTAGTAATATACCATAATATAACTCAATAAACAGCTTTTCAAAGGAAGTGGAAGATATGATGTGTTTGATTACATAGAGTTGTTATTTTTTCTTGTGTGAGAGAGGTTGGCCAATGTCTTTACCTCTCAGCTTCACCTGGACCGCTCGCTCAAGCTTGGAGATGATCTGCTGGTTGGGTATAGCTCTGCCCGACTCATAGTCATTTACTACCTGTGGTTTCTCATTGATTCGCTACACATACAATAGAAATTACATGTAATGTCAATCTGGAAAAAATATTGGTTTGACCCATTCTTACTAGTTTTGTTGTTGCTATATTTTAACTATGTGAAACAGAACAGAATCTGTTATGATGTCTTCTAGGAAGTATAGTGTGCACATAGTTTAGATTAAACTTAAGTTGACTTACTTAAAATGGCAAAGCCTCACTAATGAACATTCAGCATTCCTTATCACTAACTTTCGATAGCTGGATACGCTCATTAGCCACACTTGCACTAACACTGTTGAGAAAAACATTCACAGACGAGCAAGGAAGGCAAACATACCGTAGCTAGTTCTTTTTGAGTCCATCCCTTGGTAGTTCTAGCTTGTTGAATGGCTCTACCAAGATCTAGTGTGACCCTTTCATCTAAGACGCAAATGACACGGGGGAAAAGAAAACAAGATTGATTCGTATTCAGGAATTACCAACCAATGTGATTGAAAAGGTTTCATAGTGAAGAAAACTGTACTGGATACATGCTAGAATAACTTACGGTGCAATTCTTCAGTTTCTCTGTCCAATTTTGCAGTATCTTTGGCAGAACTCCTTTGCTTATTCTGAGATGCAGTGTCTGCAGGAGAAAGGAGATTGTTAAGACAACAATATCTAAACACTGCAATGTCCTACATTTCTTTGACGTGTCTATATCAGTTCCAGCTCTCTGGGCTTGGTTGACTGCCTGAGTGAAGTTAATGTCAATTGAACACCCGACCAACTTGTACCTTTCTTAACTAACCTTCTGGGACCTAGCCTGGGAAGCAGTCGGAGGCTTTTTTCTCAAGTAAGTAACTTCATCCCAGTCTGCCTCAGCCATGCTCGTTCTACCTTACCTAACAACGACAAAAGTAGCTCGACAAGACGAAGACTCACGTACAACGTATTTTGACCTTTGACCTTAGTTTCAAGATGGCCGTAAGGAGGCTTGTAGCATTAACGACGATACGACGGTTATTTATGTCTGCAGACTCACTCAAACTATTTCCAAGCATATCTCGTAGTTATACCCATTCAAGAACTCTTCCTAGTGACACCACTCATAACGGTACAAAGAAATTGAAAGAAAAATCTATTTTAGGGCAAATAGAAGGACGACTGCACATGGAGTATACGTGCAAGGTGTGCGGGAAAAGGTCTGCCAACCAGTTCTCTAAGCATGCCTACCAGAAAGGAGTCGTTATAGTTAAATGTGAAGGATGCCAAAAGCTGCACCTGATTGCTGACAATTTGGGATGGTTTGAACACGGGAAGAAAACGTAAGTAACCGAGAGATTTCTAACCCTTTGCCTAATTTCTTAGAGCGTTACTGGTTACACTATTGTTCCATTCTTGTATACAGCAATATAGAAGACATTTTGAAAGAAAAAGGAGAGGAAGTGCGTCATGGCAATAACACAGTTGAAATATGTGGAAACACGCCCTCCTAATCCTTCATCTACTACTACCACATCAAAATCATTTCCCCAATCATCTAAACATAATAAATAAAGCATGAAATCTCTCAACTTTGGAAGCAAATTAAATATAAACATGAATAAATTTGAAATTACAACACATCTACAGATGGTTTCTCATCACATCCACAAATATCCCCACTGTTCCACGCGAATCACTGGTCGGTAAGAGATGGCACAAGGTGCAGGCTGCTGCTGGCTTGCCAGAGAATCCTCCAAGTGGGGAAAATACATCAACTTATCTTGATCGTCCAGAATGACTGGCAGTGTCTCGCAAACAAACGGGTGGATATTCTTCTTCACCCTCTTGTACTTAAACGGGGTCTTGAAGAACGCACGGTGGGCACATACGTAGTACTGTTTACGAGCTAGCATCGTAGGCTGAGGGTGCAAGGTAATGTCCCACCTGTTATCCCACAGCAAACTCTCGCCCGGACTGATGGCAACTCTATCCTTGCACAACCTCTTGTACATGGCAACACGGTTTTGATCATTGACGAGGACCGAGTCACTTAAGGAAAGTTGAACATTACTCTTCTCCTGACCTAGTCTAGTCCAAACTATGCGAGTCTTGTTCAACTTGGTAGAGTTGAAGGTGCACGTGACGCACAGGTTAGCAAGGTGGAGCACACGCCAAAGGATGGCTTTGGGAAGACTGTTGAGTTGTGAGTATCTGAAAGTGAGGCAGCCATACTTGTTGAAGACTGTGAACTTCTCGAAGGCATCAATAACTACATGATCATATCACAGGCAAATCAAATACATGGTACAAATGAGTTTAACACTCCAAATAACAGCACAGTGGTTTGGTAGGTGTGGTGCTTTTGTAGCTGTTGGAATCTTACTCAATGTTCACTTCTTTTTCATGTGCGTTTGAAAGAACTGCACATGCATAGCACAAACTACTGCAATAATATAAATAAGTAATGTGTTGGAAAGTGCAATTAAACATGGTGGGCTAATGCATGGAGAAGGGAATGAAGGAAATACTAGAACAGCAGAGCATGGCATATCAATCCTCATCAATCCCCACCACACCAGTAATATAGGAAGAGGACTTTGATAACTTTAATAGATTGTAAATGGAAAAAAGAAGCTTGATTTGAAATTCTGGGATACATTACACTTAGTGTTGGTTTCGATAAAGTCTTGACATACAGTTGATATTACTAAGTATAAGGAGCCAAGCCAAGAGCAAGCAAACACTTTCTCCTCCCCAACCCTGCCCCCTCTCTTTCTCCCAACTCTAATGACCTTTTCTTCTAAATTGAGACCTGACCCTCTGCAAGTCAAACGCGTAACCACTTATAGCTTTCTTTAGCTCTGGATCATCTTCCAGCAACTTCCTCCTCAAGCTCTCTCCAGCCTTTTCATCTTTGACCCACTGGAGACTCTGTTCCTGACAGAGAGAGAAAATGTCAGTCCTGGAACACTTGGCCAGTGGGCGTAGCACCTGGATGTCCGTGTGGCTAGGGATGAACTGGACGGGACTGAAGTACACAAATGAGTCCACACTACCAGCACTCTTACACATGTTCAAGGTCGTCTCTAATTACACACATACACACGCACAAACACATACCAACCATGAAATAAAATAAAAGTAGACTAAACCATTATAATTAAGACTACTGAAGCTGCCAGTATTGACTTTGTTGAGGTCCCATTTAAGGAGTGTCTTAAAACTTTTCTTCAAAGATTCTTTTTATTCATTGAATTTTTTTACTCCACTAATTTTCGATTCCCGGTGGCAACCAAATATTTTTAATTCTGTATCATAAAAAAATAAATAAATAAAAAGCCAGTGAAAGAGAGAGAAGACATCTAATGAGTAAAGAAAGCTGAGAAAGAAATTATGAACCTGTGAATTCTACTAATTGCTGTCTCCATTATAGTTGTGCATGTTGTATTAGGCTTTGCTATCCTTCTGTTCCAACCATATCCTTCTGCCCCAGCTTACCCAGGAGGTCCTCCATGTTGTGACCCAATAACAAGGTCTCAATGTTCCGTTTCTTGCACTCATCGAGAACGGCCACATAGTTATCTTTACGCACCTCCCTGACAAACTGCCTGATGGAAACTTCACTCGAGTATGTCCGAAAAATAACATGGTGTTCCAGTCCTAGCTCAGCTGCTAGATCCCGGGCCTGTTTCACACTGTCAGATTCACTACTACTACTACTACTACTACTGCTAGATGTTGCATTGTCTTCTGACTGGACTCTATAGCAAAACATAAGAAATGACACACAAATAAATATAATTAGTAAACCAGACATTTGCATCCTCAGTTTTAAAAGTAATTTTGATTCTAATGGAAATTTGATTTGAATAATTATTTTTGAAGGAATTAGTCTTTTAGGATGGGAAAAATTATCTTTAGGCGAGAAGAAATTAATTTTTGTGCCAGTGATGACCTTGGACTGTATGTCTTGTGTTCCCTCAAACTATTAAGGATTATATGACCTTTCAGACCCATCATCCAATCACTAGACAATGCATAGTTAAGAACTTCTGCTAAAGTAATTATCTTCCACTTTCTTTGTTGTGACCATTAGTTTGCTTAAGGAACAATGTACTGTCATTCTTGTTCTTACAATGTAAAGTGCGACACCATTAGATATGCTCAACATCCCCCCTCTCACCCAACTCCCACTAATAGTTCAACGGACATACTCTTTAAGGTCCACAGTAAATGCAGTCACATTCTTGAAAGTGTTCTTTGCCAGCCATAGCAGAGCAAGGCTATCTGGACCTCCTTTAAAAGCCACACCTAACAACAAGATCAGGTCCAGTAATCTTATGTTATACCGACGCATTGAGACAACAATATTCAAGATCCTTACCTACTTTGTGAGTGTCTGGAACTAATTTGGCTAACTGCTTGAAGGCTTGTACACATTTAGCAGTCATTTTTGTGGACTCTCACGCCACACATGGAGATATCACACGCGCGAACTAAGTCAACGTCCTTTTACCGATTTAATGTCCGGTAAAAGTACTCGAAACACCCAGCCGTGTAAATGCGAGTAAAAAGCTTTTACTGAAGACTTACAGTGATGTAAAAATGTGGTGTTCAACCAAATCTTCATGGACAGAGGTGTAACAGTCCCATGTTCATTATTATTATTACTATCATTATTATTATATTAGTTTTTGTATTGTGACAGTAGGCCCAAAGTGTAGTACCCTCGCTGCACTCGGGACACTACAGTCAAGAGCCTTCAGGGACCCTAAATACAGTAGTTCCCTCTGAAGCAGCGCCTAACTATTATACAAATGCTGATGTAACAGATTTTTTTTTTTTAAATAAACAATTAAAGCAAATAAATAGAAGTGGTAAACTGAGTTATCTATGAGTTTCAGTCCTCAGCACCATGTTAAGAGCTGGTAGCTTCACATCTACAGACACATGTACATGAAATGTCCTGTCCAGGTACGACACATGTGGCACGGCAACTACCTCTCCTCTGTCATCCTCTATCAACGGCACAGTGTCCAGAACTGCCAAGTCAGGCAAGTGGGTAGCCATTGGAATCCCTTGCTTCACTCTCTTGTAGTCCAAGTATCTATCAAACTTTCTCACATAGAACTTCCTTTGCCTTAACGTCATCTGATTGGATCGTGTCGTGGTCTGTGGATGGAAGTGCTTCAACGATATCGACCATCGATTGCACCACCATAGCGACTCTCCCACCTTAAGCTCCTCCCTCTTTGGCTGATTTAGATTACCAATACACACTATTACATCACTATTGCTCATTTTGATTAATTTCAGCTGGAAAAAGTCAAGTACAAGGCTTCGGTTAGAGTGAGAAAGGTTCTTGCGAAGTGACGGTATTGACTCGCGAGTCAGTGCTGGGAATTCCCCCGTGAGGAGGAAATGAAGTCTTGCTAGGATCCGCCACAACACAGCCCACGGGAGAGACAGAAGATTCTTGTTAAAAGGAAAATAACCGTAAAATTTGTTGACCGGATTCTCCAATATTGTCGCATGAACTGAAAAACAATAAACAATAACAAATAAACAAACAACACATGTAACATGACATAGACAGGTAGATATCTGCATGGGCAAAGCAAACAAACGTCATAAACTCATTTTAGATTCACGAAGGTATAATCTGATCAGTACTGTCTGATACCTTACCACCATTGTGAAACACAATCAAACTAATCTTACAATTAAAAATATTTTCAGCAGAAAATTGATTAAAATATCGTAAGTATAACAATGAACAGATAAAACCACAATAGTCATTACAAGTGATAGGAAATGATATACTTACTATACTTCTCCCTCAACTAACTGGATGATAAAAAAAATTAACACCATAGCAAACATAGATACAAGCCATGGTAAGGTCTCTGTTCTTCCAACCAGTGTTACCATTGAAATGTGTACCTTTACGCCTAACATCTCTTCCAAATCTGTCCATGTCTTCCTGAAGTTCTTGAGCTGCCTGGAACACATCTGAGTCTTCTTGAAGTAGGCGATGTAGGTAGGAACTGGTATCGGCTAAAGATGTGCCACACCCATTCTTCCCATGCGAGTTGAGACCTTTCTCACTACACAAAATGGAGAGGTCGTTTTGAGGGCACCAGATGAGAGGTCGGAGTACAGCTACTGTCTGGTTGCTAGGATGATAAGAAGATGGCCGGTACTTCATGAAATCTTCCAGAAAAGCTTTCTCTCGTGTGAAACCTTGGAAGAAAGACTCTGGAAAGAACAATAATTGATTTCATATCAACATGCATGCAGGGGCAAAACAATCATTGATTCATATCATGCAGGGGCAAAACAATCATTGCTTCATATCAACATGCAGGGGGAAGTAAAGCTGGGACTCCAGAGATGAGCGAGTTCTAGAAATGTATGTGTCAAGAAATTGTTCATAAACTAAAAGAAACAAATGTCGACTTCATTCAAGAATCAAAATATAGCTAAAAGAATTGCTTTATTACATATTATATATTCTATAATGCTCACCTCCATGGTAACATAGGAAACTGTGATGACTAATATCCAGTATGCTGATGTGACAGTTATAGCTTCTCAGTTAAACGCAGATGGAGTTGAAAGTATTTTATTAGATGCTGATTTTGTGCTATTTGAGCCAAAAGAGGCGAGGAATATGGCAAAGAGTTTGACAGCATGGTCACAGGTTCACTGAGCTAGAGCAGGTACTCCTAAAGACAGAGCAGCCCTTGAAGATGCTCTCCAAACTCCTAACAATAGAGCTCAGATTCAGAAAGTAGCCCAGAACCAAAGGTTGTCTTTATAGCTAACTAGGCACAAGTGTTGTATAGAGCTCAGGAAATAAAGAAATGGCAAAAAGAACATTACAATTACTTGTAGTGTGTGTATATGTTACTCTAATGTCGACATATTGTAGCACCTGAACAAAACCGTTGTATGAATTATTTGCTCATAATAACCATATTCTATTTTTTCCAGTTAAGATTCTACTACACTGAACTAACACCTGTTGAAATTTTTTTTTACCAGTGCAAGGTTAACCCGCCTGAAAGACTGTCTCGTAACAATCGGCATAAAAGCATAACCACATTCAGAAAATACTCACACGCAACATGCACTCTAACCTAGCTGTTCATCCAGGCTGTGACCACACAGTAGGACTTTGACCCCCAGTTCCTCACACTTGTGAGTCAGATCAGCTAAGACAGACATGTGCGGAGGCGATGTCTTCTCCACGACGTGGTGCTGTACTCTCAATCTCCATGCCGCCTTACGTGCCACACCTACTTCAGTTCTTCTCTCACGTTCACTGTAGGAAGTAATTGTATCAACTTAGTAACAAAACCTTACTTTTAACTAATACATCTAGTTAGTGATATGGTACATCTATAGTTAGGTAAAGTAGTGATATGGTACATCTATAGCTAGGTAAAGTAGTGATATGGTACATCTATAGTTAGGTAAAGTAGTGATATGGTACATCTATAGTTAGGTAAAGTAGTGATATGGTACATCTATAGTTAGGTAAAGTAGTGACATGGTACATCTATAGTTAGGTAAAGTAGTGATATGGTACATCTATAGTTAGGTAAAGTAGTGATATGGTACATCTATAGTTAGGTAAAGTAGTGATATGGTACATCTATAGCTAGGTAAAGTAGTGATATGGTACTCTGTACCACTAGTAACCACATAATACCCCCCTCGTTACCGGCCCCTCCCCCTCAAAATGTGCAATTAAGAAACAATTCATTGGAAAGGCTCGAATGTCTTGCTGTTTGCCTACAGAATATCAAGCACCTTGAAATTATAGAATCTCTACACACTGCCACCATGAAACAACTGTATCTAACGTGATGATCATTACCAAGACATTTCTACAGGACTGTGGAACTGTACTCAATCAGGTCCTACACAACCTTTGCTCTCCAGAGTAGCGTTATCTTACACTCACCACTTCTTCGTAGGAGTCACTGTGAGTGCTGTTATGTTTTTTAAAGCTCTCTTTGCCAGCCACAGAAGAGCTGAACTATCTGTTCCTCCAGTCAAAGCTATTCCTGAAGTTACACACATAGAAATGGCTTCTTAAACAATTTCAACTGAATCTACAAGGGAAACGATTAGTTATTAGAAAAAGCTATTCAAACTTTAGATTTCTGATGGTGCTGAAAGTGATAATCTACGTTAGATTGCTGTGACCAGTTAACCTTGCTTATGTCTAGTTAGTTGACAAATTACGTATCACGACGACAATGCTCCGCCAGATCAACTGAATTTAATACACTTTCAGAAGAAAAAATTTATACTTACCAACTTTCGTCTCGGGAGTAACTCCCAGATCCTTTAAACATTCTTTAAAACCATTCACACAGCGAGTTACGGTAGTCGCTGTAGCCATCTCCGAGTTAACGACCACTACCCGTTTCAACTACGTCACGTGGGCAATTAGAAAAAAGGGACGCGCGTCTATTGAATAACTTTTACTATACATACGTGTAGAAAAATATTTATGACAAAAGAGACATCTGAGCTATCTGTGGTGCTGGTTGACAAATGTATAAACATCTAGACTGACTGGAGGTGCGAATGAAACACTGACTTGAACTCTACAAGAGTCCTTCACATAATGAAAGTGAGGAATAGCTACCACAACTCCACTAGCATTCACTAGCACGGGCAATGTGTAGCACACACACATGTGGGGAAGTTTGGAGGAAAAGCCCCTTCCTTGTCTGGCCAGGACCACATCAGATTTTTGAAACTGTCGCACATAGTATGATTCCTCATTCTCTTCAGCAGAACTCTCTTCCCCCTCCGTAGACTTTAATCTATTATTACAGTGAGAAAGAGACAACTTCCAATAGTGTCCCCATAGCAACGGCTTATTAAATTCAATTCTGGTCCAAGCTGCACGAGTCTTTCTCGTTGGAGCTCGACAGACAAGAATGACATCATCACCTCTGCTGTCTCGGACAGGAACCAGTAATGTCCGACTGAAGAAAGACGTACGACCTTTGTGCATGATGGATGTCCAGACATCGTCAAGGAGACGATAATTAGTGCTCTTAGCCTGCCCCGTCAGGTACAGTCCCAGTACGGTCAGTAGTCTCCACACCACGCACTTAGGCTGCTCCAGCAGATGTCTCTTGTCTAGAGAAATGTAGCCATAATTCTCATTGAGTACAGGAATATCCGAGAGCAGCTCACCCACTACAGTACATAATGACATGCATCTCCATTATACCACGCACAGGTCAACAAACTTGAGTGCTTTAATTTTTATATGGCAAAGTACCCATATCATTGATGAAAACACTTTCATGAAAGTAAAGCAGGAAGGAATTGTTTTAAAGGCCAAAAGATTGTTGTAACAGTAACATGAAGCAGGTCACAATGGCAATAATGATCTATCTTCATTTACGCCAAACACCTTCATGTACACACCATAAGATGGACTCCATCAAGCAATGTGATAAACAAGCAGACCTTGTGTTGTTCCCCGCCCTTAATCCACACCTGCACACTGTGCAGAGACTCACGATCAAGAGAAAGGCGCTTAAAAACTTTCTCTGGTTAACTTACAGGCTTTATCACATTTGCCATCATTTGCTCACCTCTTGCTCGCACTATTTCTCCAGTGTTGTACAGATCTGCATGGAGTTGAAGTGCTGCTTCAATCAACCCGGGTCTTCTCTTTAATACATCCCGCACTCGATTCCGAACACAAAAGGGGGTGTGATTGGAAAGGTCCTCCACCCACTTCAAACCTCTTTCACTGCACAATCGCTGTAAATCCTCTTTAGAACAGGTAAGGAGTGGTCGGACAATCCTGATTTCTGGGTAGTTGATCCATCTGGTAAAGGGTTTTATCCCCATAAGTCCTTCCAAACTAGAGGCCCTTCTCATCCTCAGCAACATAGTCTCTATGGTATAGTATCAACCATTAGTTCACTGACTAAAAGTCACTAAAGTGATTAGTTCGATGACCACACCTTACCTATCTGATCATTGGCGTGATGTCCCATCATCAGCGTGCCAATGTCCCTGTCACGACACTTGTCCAGTATGAGTTGGTAGCGACGATTGCGAGCTGGGTTCTGGATGGAACTGCGGGTAGGCGGAGTTCCATCCCAGTCCACACTCAGAACACAGTGGTCCACACCAAGATCTCTCGCCAACTTCCCGGCAATATTAGCATCTATAGTACTATCTGGGCGTAGCCTATCAACATAGATACATAATTATAACCTCATGTTGTTGAAGAAAAATAAAATTAAGAAAAAAATATACACAATGTAAAGGCTTGCACAATCTTCAATAACTGTCACTGATATTTTCTGTCCAAGAAAGCCCTCATAATTTTAACTCGGTCAATAGCAAGGTGCTACAGTGACACTCCCCACACACAGATCAGGCTGTTCCTTACCTCACCTGTGATCCACAGTGATGGCCAGTACATTGTCAAACAACGCCTGGGTCAGCCACAACAGAGCCAGACTGTCAGAGCCTCCTGATAGCGCCACCGCTGCATACAAACAAATAACTACATCAGGTAAGGGTGTGTGGTTGAGAAGGGGGTGTGGTTGAGGGTACGTAGAGTGCATATACATACAATGCAAATATCTTAATCACATTCAATTAAAAAGAAAGACAATTCAGTCTATTTTAAATATATGTACTGCCGTGACCGTACAAAAGATAGCCTGACCGTAATTAAAGGGGTTTCAGCTCACTGCCCCCTTTAATTCCTACCTCAGTACCGACAGTCAGCTCTATGAAGTCTGAGGATGAATGCAGACAGCACGAGAAGTATACCATAGTGGGAACTTATGAATGACCACGCCCTCTCCAGCTTACCTACTCTGGCATCATTCTTCAGCCCAGCTCTGCCAACAACACGTTTAAATACTTCCAAGCACTTTCTAGTAGACGACATAAAGGCAACTAGCAACTGCGTGACAATGCACGCGCGTTCTTATTGTCGACCAGTACCTGACATACACCGGTTCCGGTGGTATCGCTGCAAATACATTTTGTTGAGTTTAGATTTTAAATTTACTATACACAAATGAACGAATGTACTGTGACGATAAAATTATAGTGATCAGTGATCTGCAATCCACAGGACAAAAAAAAAAAAATACAAAGTACACATAAAAATGTTGATCACAGCATAAGAGCAGCAGCCTGAGGGATGTTTGTGGATGCACCAGCCTCAATACACCACACCTACACACACATACAACAACAGATAGCAAGATTTCAAAACATATCAAACAAAGACTCAACAAAAAATATTAGAAAAATGTTACCCAAATATTAGAAAAATGTTACCCAAATAAATAAGACATCAAAGCCCATAATTATACCTCACCAAGGCATCAAAATCTCTATAGTAACACGGAAAATAAGAACCACTGACTGCAAACATGAGGTTAGGATGTGAACTTATAGGCACTACTTCACAACAGAAAAATAAACATCAGAAGCCAGATATGTTCTTGTTTTTCCTCGTCTACAAACTGGGATCAAATTCACTGATGTTCTGAAATTTCAGGTAAATCTTAGGTTTGTTTACACACGCACACACATACACACAGTTGGGAGGAGATAAATTTATAAACATTCAGGATAAGTGAGCAGGAATGAAAATGCTACACAAACAATGCATCTGTATATATATATTGCATATGTTCATGTGTGTGTGTGCATGTGTGTGTGTGTGTGTATGTGTTTGTGTGTGTGTGTGTGTGTGCGCGTGTGTACAGTGAAACCCTGTACCAAGGGACTCAAAGACAAGCAGCCCAACTCTCCACAAGGGTCATAATACTGGCCCCAAGTGTGAGCTTAGAGAGGTTTCACTGTACAGATGTTGTCTGCTGTCACTCCACTATGTCCACACATGAATTCAAGGGTAGTACACACTCACATTATGAGAAGGTGTCGTGGCATTGAGTAGCTGCGAATGCGTTCAACTGTTCCATCAAGTGCTTCTTGTCCCTCGCTAGAGAATCGTTCCTTGAAGACATGTTCTGCAGTTTAGTGTTCAAGTCTTCTATCTCCATCTTCATCTGCCGGATCTTTGCCTCATAGTTTGCTTTGGCTTTAGTCCTGGCCTCTCTCTCGGCATGAAACCCAGTCTCATTCTCGTCCGCCTGGAACACACAAACAACAATAACACAAACAACAACATTCCAGTCATATTGGACTGAAATATTCATAACAACAGCTGCATTCGCTGTTTAAACCGCCAATAAAATAAATTATTTAACAATTAACTTTCAACTTTCAATCAGTTTCAAATATATAAATCTATTGGCTGCATACACAGAGTACGCTGCCATAGCAACAGTTACTACGACACTTGTCATCTATCTACTTTATCACACTTCCACTTTACACTCCAAAATACTCCCACACAAACATTAAACTGAACTTCTTACCATACAAGGAAATGCACACAGACAAACTCTCACACACATACACACAAACAAACAAACACACAAACACTCACAGCTAATTTCACAGCAAGAATTCCATCCTGGACTGTCTTAATATTTTTCTCCAATCTCTTCTTCTCCATCTCCAACACATTGACATCACCAGCCATCTTCTCATTAGCTGTACGAAGTTCACTGTTCTCTGCTCGCAATCTTTCTATTCTTGACATATACGAAGAAATCTTCATCCTCTGTTCCAGCAGTTCCTTTGAGTCTTTGTCAGACTTCTCCTTGAGCTGGTCAAAGCTGAGCAACGTCTGCTCAGTGGTCATCTGAAACCCTGTGCATATGTCCTCCGTTTCCTTCTTTTCCACCTGCAGAGTGTACAGCTGTGTCTCATAACTCTTGGTCTTCTGGATCAGCTGATGGACTTCACTGCGAATCTTGACCCTACACGCACACACATACACACACACACACTTAAAATATTACTTCATTCTATGCAGAAAAATTACAAAAGTGTTCATACATCTTCCTATTCTTTTTCAAGTATGTGTGATTCTGTTTAAGATGTATTTCCTGGCATCAAATATCAAATAACAAACAAACAAACTAACTAACTAACTAACTAACTAACTAACTAACTAACTAACTAAATAAATAAATAAACAAATAAATAAATAAAGCAGTGAATAAACAAATATAAAACATTTAAAACTATCCACTAATTTTAACACAGTGCTGAAGGCTGACCCGCCCCCTCTGGGGATACACAGACCTGCAGTCGGTGGAGGAATCAAACATACAAACTATTAAGCTAGTGAGAAGGAAAAACCACAACTGTGAGCTACCCCTAGTCCATGAGAGCTAATCTCACCTACCTTTAGTGCCTCATCCTCCCTGCCTGGCCCTGCCTCCCACTGAAACTTCCTTCTCCCTGCCTGGCCCTGCTCTCCCACTGAAACTTCCTTCTCCCTGCCCTGCCCTGCTCTCCCACTGAAACTTCCTTCTCCCTGCCTGGCCCTGCTCTCCCACTGAAACTGCCTTCTCCCTGCCTGGCCCTGCCTCCCACTGAAACTGCCTTCTCCCTGCCCTGCCCTGCTCTCCCACTGAAACTTCCTTCTCCCTGCCTGGCCCTGCCTCCCACTGAAACTGCCTTCTCCCTGCCTGGCCCTGCTCTCCCACTGAAACTGCCTTCTCCCTGCCTGGCCCTGCCTCCCACTGAAACTGCCTTCTCCCTGCCCTGCCCTGCCTCCCACTAAAACTTCCTTCTCCCTGCCTGGCCATGCCTCCCACTGAAACTTCCTTCTCCCTGCCCTGCCCTGCCTCCCACTGAAACTTCCTTCTCCCTGCCCTGCCTCCCACTGAAACTTCCTTCTCCCTGCCCTGCCCTGCCTTCTCCCTGCCCTGCCCTGCCTCCCACTGAAACTGCCTTCTCCCTGCCCTGCCCTGCCTCTGCCTTCTCCCTGCCCTGCCCTGCCTCCCACTGAAACTTCCTTCTATTCCTAAACTAGCTTCCTCAAATGGAAGCTTGTAAGAGTTGATTTCATATCTTCCCCACAAACCAAGCAACCCAACCAGCACTGTTCAGCACAGGGAGCAACTCACTTCTCCTCCTTCTCTATGTGCAGACTCTGCTCCAGATCCTTCACCTGCTCCGTCTGTTTACTCCTTTCCTGTTGCAACACTTCTTTCTCTTTCATCAGCAACCCTTTCTCTTTACTGAATTCTTCTCTCTGGTTCTGCCACTCAACCTGTTTCTTTTCCAGGTCAGTCTGATACAACAAGCATTTGTTGGCTTCTTCAGTCAAATCTAGAGACTTCTGCGCCAAGTTGTCCTCAAGACGCTGCATCCTCTCTTCAAACTCTGCCTTCTCCTACACACACACACACACACACACACAGTGATATCCACTGACGAAAGCTAGAGGTACTGCTATGCTGTGTACTATCTTGGTGTTAAATAACAACCAGCCTAGCTAGTGAGCTCAGCTACTATAGCAGGAGATGTCTCTCCTATTTATACCACTACCTCCAGCCTCAACACTACTTCAATGGGTAAAGGGTTAATTCACTGTTGTTTGGCAAAGAATAAGATATTTTGTGAGTAGAAGGCTCACAAACACTATTATCATCAGGATTATATCACACTATTCAACACACACACACATACACACACTCTCTACTCATACACAAACTGAAATACACACAACCAGTACCTTCTCATACTGCAGCACTTGCTCGTCTGTCTTAGCTTCTTTATCACACTGCATCTACACACACACACACACACACACACACACAAACACACCCACACACACACACATACACAAGCATAAACACATACACACACACACACACACACACACATACATAAACACACACACACACACACAACACATGCACACACAAACATGGATACACACCCAGGACTCCCACATATCCTATATCAATGCAACGTAAAGTTTGAAGTCAATTTCTCCTGCTAGTGACAACTATCTATCCTCACAGATCTGATCAGCCCAAGGTGGAATGGCTGAACAGGTAAATAGCTTTTAATTGAGTGAGTCCATATATATATAAGTATCCACATACTACAAAATGAGGTATCTCTTGCAGCATTTGAAGGTACTCCTAAATAAAACACACGCACACAGGTACAAACCTCTGACAGTCGTCTGTGCATTTCTTCGACTTGCTGCAAGAGAGGAAGAGAAATACATCACATCACATTGAGACATGAACAACCACATAGCAACCCAGCAAAACCCAGCCCATTTGCAGTAAACCTAACAACTTTTGTCACAAATGCCCCAAAACTTCATACTACTCAAGTATTTCTAGTCTCCGTAGCAAGTATTGTTAAATGGTTGCAACAAACACCACCACAATGGTAAGTATGTAGTCAATAGGTAAGGGATCGTCAATCTAGCACTAATTTTGTCTCAATAGAAGTAATGAATAACTCCAGACCTGCAGGACCAGTGGCCTAGCCACTGCATAGTTGAACAACACTGGTGGCCTAGCCACTGCATAGTTGAACAACACTGGTGGCCTAGCCACTGCATAGTTGAACAACACTGGTGGCCTAGCCACTGCACAGTTGAACAACACTGGTGGCCTAGCCACTGCATAGTTGAACAACACTGGTGGCCTAGCCACTGCATAGTTGAACAACACTGGTGGCCTAGCCACTGCATAGTTGAACAGCACTGGTGGCCTAGCCACTGCATAGTTGAACAACACTGGTGGCCTAGCCACTGCATAGTTGAACAACACTGGTGGCCTAGCCACTGCATAGTTGAACAACACTGGTGGCCTAGCCACTGCATAGTTGAACAGCACTGGTGGCCTAGCCACTGCATAGTTGAACAACACTGGTGGCCTAGCCACTGCATAGTTGAACAACACTGGTGGCCTAGCCACTGCATAGTTGAACAACACTGGTGGCCTAGCCACTGCACAGTTGAACAACACTGGTGGCCTAGCCACTGCATAGTTGAACAACACTGGTGACCTAGCCACTGCATAGTTGAGTAGCTAAACACTTCTTCTTACAGGAGTGCTGTCACTCATCATAACAACATGACTGTTGTATGGTAATGGTCATCAACACACTTTCCACTGCATGTAGAGCTTACAACACAAATGACCCTGTACATTGTGACTGTGAGGGACTACACACTCTCTCTCCCACCCTCTCTCTCTCTCTTAACTCACCTGCTTGTAGGTTTGTACTTGGTCCTGCTCAAGCTCCAGCTTCTGTAACGTGTGTGTGTGTGTGTGTGTGTGTGTAAGGAGGAGTAATTCAGTGCTTCTTTAATTTCTGTCCCTAAGACACAAACTAGGTGAGGTATTTTGAAGCTGTAGCCAGTTAGTAGACTAGATGTTCACACTTACAATGTGTTGCTAGGCTGTAACCACAACAATATTATTAGCTAGGTGTGAACTACAAACAGCTAGCGCCGACTTTTCAACCACACCCACCCTGGAGTGCAACCACACCCACCCAGACCAACTGGGACCACACCCACTATGCACTATAACATTCATAGAGGGCCACAAAGATGGCCGTCATTGACTCTATATTGTCAGTTGGTTAATAAGGAGTAAGAGGTGATAAAGAGTTGAGCATGAATAATTAATTACAACATAAACTATAACAAATACTTATCTAATAACAGTATATAATAACAGGAGTACCCCCAATATAGTGACTAAATTAATTAAATTTCTATAGCCTCGGGCAGTAGCCCCCGAGGTTCCTGCATACTTAAGAGGCTTATGTTAGGAAATGATCGTCAGTCATAAAACGCTCTTTTCCTTGAATTAAATTAATGGCAGCAGTTAGCTGAGATGACAAGTGTCACATGATTTCAAAGTCGGCTACTGGGTTGCCTTTCTTTCAAACTCCTTCCACTCACCTACCAACTCTCAACCTGACTCTACCAACACAAACCCACACTCCTCCCACCTCCCCTCCCTCACACCCAGCCCCACCTTCTCCAAATCCTTGCATCGGCCCATAGTCTGGTTCAGCTTTATGTGCATCTTCTCGTCCATTGAGCTCCGCCCACGTGGCGTGGTACCGCCCTTCTTGGCCGCCTGCACGTCTTCTCTCAACTGATTGTTCTCCATTTCCTTATACTCCAACTCCTCCTCCTTCTTGCCGAGTCTCTCCTGCAGTGTGCCCACTTTATCTCCCAGCTCACTGATCTCTCTGTTCTTCATATCTACCTCATCTTTTGCCTCATTGAACTTATCTAGAAACTTGTGGACTTCTTCCCTAAGCGTATTGTTGTCTCTAATCTTCTCCTTCAATTCCTCTTCTTTGTCCCTGAGAGCCTTCTCGAGCTTGGATTCCACTTCGGGAGTATCTTCAACGAACTCTTTCCTCTCCTGCGGAGGTAGCTGGTATTTCTGTCCCCCAGTGTTGCTGGCCACCTGGGATCCAGCCACGCCCATACCGGACTTGTCCGCCATATACAAGAACTTATACTGCTCCTTTTCGTCGTCCTCATTAGTGGCATAATCAGTTTCTTCTTGCACTCCCCTGACCTCTCTGCTTCCCTCCCACTGGTGCTCCTGCATGGCGGACCTCTCCTTATTGCCGTGGACTCCTCCGTAGTCAGAAGAGCTCACCTGCTGTCTGTGGTAGTTGTCTTGATCCGTCTTAGTGGACGTACCATCCTTACCATCGTTACCAGCCGGTACCATCAAACCACTTCTGAACTGTGTCTCAGTGTGTTTGAAATCTCTCAGTGAGAATGCTTGCACACACTCAGTATCCTCCATGCCCACTCTGTCAGTCATTCCACTCACAAACAACTCCTCTGTAAAAGAAAAGACAAGTTCACAATAATGGAATACCTCGCAGTCAAGCATCAACACTACAATAACACTGTACGGTAGTTGTGCACGTGTGAGCTCAGACTCTTTTCCAATTGCAGAGTGGAAATCAAAATTACCTGCCCTGATATTCACGTAGGTGCCGCCATTTAGAATTGTATAGAGTGTGTACTGCACTGTATCGAAACTCTCTATGCACATGTGCGTGTGTGTGCGCACGTGTGTGTGTGCATGTGTGTGTGCGTGTGTGGAATACTACGAAGCCGACGTGCGATCAACCTATAATTGGAAACTTCTTAAGTATCCTGTTCTAGTACTCAATCCCACTGAATGGTTGCTAGCTAGCTTCTACTTCCTAGTGAGCATGTTCAAGTCATAGCTGGACACTGCACGAGTATAGCTACTAAGTGTTTTTTAAAGTTGCAAGTGTTGTTCCATGCAAGTTCAGATAGTGCTGAGTCAGCCTCAAATGAAGTCAGCAACACAACTAGCAAGCTTAATTCACATAAATATACACATGTTCAGAACTTACAGCTATGTGCAATACAATAAACAACCATAGTATATAACTCAAAATGGCTGCCTAGCTATCAAATATCAGCATAAGGTTTCAACTGTCATACTAGAGTCAATTGGCGACAAAAAGGTCAACTTACCTTTCCACCAATATCGCGCCCACTTTATAAGGCTAGGCGCACATAAAAGACTACCAGAGACTCCGCTCTACTCTACGCTACCGCCCCGGCAGATCCAAACCAGCTAGCTCTACTCCACACCCTCTCTCTTCTTCTCTAGAGCCTAGCTAGTCCAGACTCTCAGCAGAGTTCTCGCGAAACAGCTGCGGGTGAGGTGGGCGGAACTTTACCGGCGCAAACTCCACCCACTCCCATAAACAACATAGAGGGTTTTCCCCGGGGGTAAACCGGTGCAACAAATTCTGCAGAAGTACAACTTTAGTGTGAGGAACCACTGCATCTTACTGTACATTAGCTAAGCTATATATCTATTGACATTGACCAGCAGAGAGTAAGACTAGAGCAGTTATGAATAGGCTCTGTATAGCTAGCATAATCTCCTATACAATGAGGTGACAAATTCACACCAGCAAATGTAACTGTACTTAGGAAAGAGATTGATTTAGTGGCTAACTGCTTTGAGCACATCACTATGTGAGTAAGAAACAAGGATGAGGGATACTGTAATCACAGGTGCCATCTTTTCTAGCAACGGGGACAATAACCACACCCCAAAGTTTTACCACACCCCCAGGAATTGTGACTGCACCCCAGGTCGTCTGTACACACAGACAGTCCCTTGACTTCCACTTGTAAAATGTAATTGTATGTCAGTATTAGTTATTCCCATTCACCTTAACTGGCTTCATTGTTCTATTGGTTCCTGCTGCTGTCTTTGCATTTAGCTAAGTTGATTATTTTTTTTTTGTTGAAAGTATTTCAGTAAAAATAATACGACATCATTGACATGCTTAGATTCCTACATAAACCCATAATTTCATTTATATGTCCCCACCCCCCCCCCCCCCCCCCCCCCCCCCTGCTCATTCCATCATTCATGCTTTATTTCCTCTAATAGCTAATTAGCTAGAGAGACATTTTCATTTAGCTACCGCCATTTGCAGCTGCTCAGTAGACCCTGTGGATTATGCTAGCAAATAATAGACATGAAATAGCATAGTGGAATAATTCTAGAATAATAGAGGGAAAATGAGAATAATCAGTTCATATTATCCAGAAAATCAATGGTGCTTTTTGTCTCTCGCATTTTCTTTTACAACAAGAACATAAACATTTAGAGATGTGGTTATAAGGTAGATATTCATTACTTGATTAAAGCAGCTGGTTTGTGTTGGCCACTTGGTTATTGTACTTCCAAAAATGAAAAAGTTTTCTCAACATTTATATTTTTAAATACGTTGCATCATAAATGCAGGACAGCGACAATGTGTCGTATGCTTTCAGTGGGTCAATTAATTAATGTGGGAAGCCATACATATGGAATAGTTACTGGAATATTAATTGACGAGGTCTACTATCCTATAGGAGCGAGACAGGATAACTGAGGCTAGTCAGAGAGGAGGCGTGGCTCTTGTGCTATCTGAAGTACCCGGGGTAACAGGGGGCTGTTCTTACTCAGATAACCACTCCCTCTTTAGCTGTCCACTTCATCTCAATAGCCCTGCCCCATCCCTCTGTAACATTTGAAGACTGTATCCCAAGAGATATTTTCTTTCATGTTCTCGACTGAAATACTAACAACAACAACAACAACAACAGCAATAATAATAATTATAATAATAATGGTATTAATACTGTAATAATAATAGTAATATGTAATAATAACAACAATAATAATAATAATTATAATAATAATGGTAATAATAATACTGTAATAATAATAACAATAATAAAATAATAATAGCTTTTTTTCTGTTACACTAAAAGAGTGCACACCAACCTTTATTGGTTGAACCTGCAACATTCATGCATCACTGGAAATTATACATTGCGTTATGTTGTGAAAATGAGACTACTATTTAAAATACCCCTGAACAGTATTAGTGGATCTCCTTGGGTTGTCCTAGCTCAGTGGTTGGAGAGCTAGACAAGCGGTCCTTGGTCCGATCTTGGTGTCAACTAATAGTTTTAATCAAGTATATATTGTTAAAAAGAAAAGAAAAGAACAGCTGTGACTGCCTGGTGTGATGACCACTACCTGGTATACACAAACCTCATCCCGTATGCAATGCAGTCAGAAGTATTGTCTCCCAAAGACTTTCAGTTAGATGGTTACCACACCCTTTTAGCTAGGCTAATGGTTGGGTAAAATATTTGCACGAGAGACCGTTATTAAAACAAACTACTCAAATTCTCTCTCTTCTAATAATTGTCTAAACTTCTCCACCCGCTGGACAAAAGCTACCAAAACTTAATCTGGTGTAGCCAGACCCAAGTAGCGTGCAAAGCGCGCAGAGGGTTTGGGGCCATGGCCATACCAAATTTGTTCTGGAGGAATGTGGAAGTGGTGAGTGCCCCACCTCCTTTATACCTGAATTACTACCACAAATTAGCCATGATTGCTAAACCTAGCGTTGGAAAAGGTGGCTGACACACACAGGAATTTCTATTTGTGATTAAGGAGGGATATTCCCGGTAATTTGCTAATGGTAATTGACCGCTGCAATATATGAGCGGCAGAACAAATTTGGTATGGCCATGTCCCCAGACCCATTCCCAGCGTAGCGATTTGGTAAAGGGTCTGGTTATGCCGGACTACCAAAAACTTGGGTAATGTCTCGATACACCCGGTGCAGGAATATTTTGCGATTGTAGTGGCAATTAAGGAAACGATGACTTATGTGCAGCTAAGAGCAGGTGAGAATTCAACAGGGAAGGCCAAGTTTACAATCATGGATTAAAGTACAGAGACACTGAAAACTAGGAATAGTCAGTGGGAAATTGTACTTTTGATGCAATATTGTGACAGAGTGGACCAAAGCATGAAACTTAGCACAGTGTTTGTTGAAGGTATGTACAGCAATATTAGAAGGGGTGCCATCCAGATATACATTCCTTTACAAAAATATGTCTTACAAGAAACTTTGGTCAATATAATCGGCGATACCTGCGAATTTTATTATTTGCGCGCCCAATACAATTATTATAGCGAAAATAAAAAACGGCGATACTACTTAATAGAACTAGCTACCCTGATAGCTAGCCAGGTGTAGCTAGTTTCAGAGAATTTATTTCAGTAGAATAAAACCATAATATTTCGGCTTGTGGAGCCTTCTAGTGGTTACTGAACTGAATGAGGGTGACTGAACAAGGAACTTTGTATAAACAGATGATACAGAACATGAGATCATTGTGTGGTGGGGCACAGCCCCTGGGAATGTTAGTTGGTGTTGTGACATGTGAGTTGTACTTGGGAGGTGTGAAGGTGTAGTCATAATTGAATTAGTGGCAGTCATTCTGTAGGGGCCACTAATTCAATTATGACTACACCTTCACACCTCCCAAGTACAACTCACATGTCACAGAAATTGTCCAATACCAACTAACATTCCCAGGGGAATGTAATTATGTGCATTGCAATTGTATTTAATTGTAATTAAATACATTTTTGCAGTAATTGCAATGTACATGTGCTTGTATGTACATACATGAGTGTATATGTGTGTGTGCATGTGTATATGTGTATGACATCAGATAACGTATGTGACATACATATGTATTTTCAAAATATTTGCAATGCTAATCAAAAACAATTCTGACATCAAGTATTTGTAGTTGCAATTGTATTTGAAGAGAGAGCAATATTTGCAACTGCTTTTGGAGTATATTACCCCAACTCTGGTATGTTGTTGAAGGGGTAAATTCAAATAGGCAGCCAATAAAGTCAGGCCAGTGCAAATTTTGAAGTGACTTTCGTTATATGTAAATGTGGAACACACTCTCCCTCCACCCACACCTCCTTCAATATAGTCTCCAACTTTCCAATGACAGACCGCACCCACTAACATACCTACGAATGAAAATAATTAGGCTGGAGAGAGGATATAAAAACCGAAAGAATTCTATAAACCAGGATGGATCAAGGAATTGCCTATGGTTGACAACTTAACCTTTAGAACATTGATCCACCCACACACATTCTTAATAGACATTGATCCACCCACGCACATTCTTAATAGACATTGATCCACCCACACACATTCTTAATAGACATTGAACCACCCACACACATTCTTAATAGACATTGAACCACCCACGCACATTCTTAATAGACATTGAACCACCCACGCACATTCTTAATAGACATTGATCCACCCACGCACATTCTTAATAGACATTGATCCACCCACGCACATTCTTAATAGACATTGATCCACCCACGCACATTCTTAATAGACATTGATCCACCCACGCACATTCTTAATAGACATTGATCCACCCACGCACATTCTTAATAGACATTTATCCACCCACGCACATTCTTAATAGACATTGATCCACCCACGCACATTCTTAATAGACATTGATCCACCCACGCACATTCTTAATAGACATTGATCCACCCACGCACATTCTTAATAGACATTGATCCACCCACGCACATTCTTAATAGACATTGATCCACCCACACACATTCTTAATAGACATTGATCCACCCACGCACATTCTTAATAGTTTATTCTTCTATGCTTTTGTTTTGGTTTGTTTGTTTCTTTGTGTGTGTGTGGGAGGAGGGGATGTTTTTTTTTTGTATTTCAAGTATTTAGGGTTCCATGTTTGTTGTTAACGCTTTCACCGCCGAGTTTATGACAACCATTCTGGTAACATGAAAATTTAATAATGTTTTATTTTTATTGTTTTGCTGCACAGACATTCAGCAAGAGATGTATTTTAAAAGCAAGTTCAGACAAAACTGTTTACTATGATAAAAAAAAAAAGTTTATTAGTGCACACAACAAATAGCTAAAACTTATAATTACCAACAGTACTAACTGACTCAATTTCTGCCGGCCTCAGAGTTGCCATGGAGTTCAAACAGAGTACATGGCTTATTCATATTCTATTTAGTCGATTATGATCTTCTGAACCTCATACTATAAAAAAATTTCGGGCGGACAGACAACTCAACGGTTATCATTCTAGCAGCCATATTTATAAAATGGTAAAAAACAAACAAAAGAACTAAATACCTGTGCTATCATTTGGATTCTTTTATTAGAGGAAGTAATATGTCAGAGCAATGTAAAAACAAAAATGGGAATGTTATAATGGTTGGTCAATTTTTTAAAATACAGAGAACTGCTGACCAAATGGAACGCTATATGACGTCTATGGCGGTGAAAGGATTAATGTTTCTTTTTTTTTCTTTTCTTTTTTGTGTGTTTTTTTTTTGTATACAGTAATGAGCCAGGGGAGTTGACCAGTACCATTTCGAGGGACAAAGGTGATTTTTGTGAAGGTATACACTCCTAAAAACGTATGATAGCATTCCACATGTGGTAGCTTTTGGGTTTTATTAAATGTTATTGTAATCACACCCATTTTCCCTTCAAAACTGACTCAAACATTACGAGAATGTGCCATAAGAAAGGGGATGAAAAGATCATAGCAGCAACAAGTCGGGATATAGTTGCTGCTGAGGCTCATTACCACAGATCATGCTACATGAACTATACAAGAGTCAGGCCAGACAATGAAGGTGGGAAAGAGTCTGAACAATAATTATTGTATGTGTGATAAATCACCTTATATTTACTTATGAGAAAGCTGTAATTTGTACGGTACAGCTTGGAGACTGGTAAGGTATGGCTTGGAGACTGGTAAGGTATGGCTTGGAGACTGGTAAGGTATGGCTGATTGAAAGAGAATCATTTGCCAAGCTTATCAAGTATGTCCACACTCATATCACTCCACATTCATATCATTCCAAACAAGAGAATTATACCAATTACTTCATTGACTGCACAGCTAGAGTCCTTCATGCTGGCATCTGGAATAGAGCAACTGCAAGATTCTACTAGAAAGCACATCCACAGAAAACTGGTATCTGAGCTAGAGGGTTCGGCAGACATCTTACCAGATGACAAAGGAAAGCTGTTGCTGGTACCAGATAGTTTGACGCTCAGGGATGCTGTGATAGAAAGCCAGATTTTGAAAAGGGAACTGGCAATTTGGAAGGGAAAGGTGACAGATTTGATAATAGACCAGACTGCATCACAGATTCGAACAGCCATTAAACATCTTCAAGCTACTACACCCACTCCTTGGCCATGTCACCCAGATGATATAAAAAAAATTTTCCATACCATCTCAACTTGAACGGTTCCTTGTTGGTCTGCTCACTGGAGATCCAAGTTCCAACAATCAGTCACAAAGGGTCACCACTCTGGTCTCATCATTGAGTCAGGATATGGTGACTTGTGGACAACACAAGCCACCAAAGCATATACTGCTCCCATATGCAGTTAAGACTCTGACTGGAAATGCAGAGCTCATCCAGACATTGAACAAGTTGGGGCATGGTGTGTCACATGGTGTGTCACATGGTGTGTCACATGGTGTGTCACATGGTGTATCACATGGTGTGCCACATGGTGTGTCACATGGTGTGTCACATGGTGTGTCACATGGTGTGTCACATGATGTGTCACATGGTGTGTCACATGGTGTATCACATGGTGTGTCACATGGTGTGTCACATGGTGTGTCACACGGTGTGTCATATTCCAAGCTAGAGGAAAATGATATAGCTCGTGTCTTCAGAAGTTAGCAACTGATCTCAACCACAGAGTTGCACTTCCATGTTCCATCAAGCCCCATGCTTTTACTTCTCTTCCATGGGACAACATTGATCGACTCGAGGAAACTCTAACAGGAAAAGACACTTCACATAGAGTCAATGGTATTGCAGTCCAAGCCAGATTTTATGGGCCATATTTGCTATAGCTGATCTTCCTTGCATTGAAAAGAATAAACAGAGATCTGTCATAAATGCTGACTATCATGAGCTGGAGGTCTATGTAGCAGATCACAACCAATAAAGATGTCCAGGAAGCTGAGAAGGCTGGTGCAGTAGCTTGCCAGAAAAACATAGCATGAATTCTTGCTAGACTTGCAAATCAAGGGAGTCAAGCTGTGCCAAGCTGGACTGGGTTCACTATCAGAACCAGAAACCAAGTCCAAATCTTGAAAGATGTTGTTGGGTATCTGCCCACCATCAATGCACCAGCCACAGAATTAAACACTGGGTTGGAAATCCTCAACCAAACTGAATTAATCTGGAGACATCTTTCTTTAGATACAATCGTGGTGGTTATGGATCAAGCACTTTTTGCTAAAGCCACAGAGATTGTCTGGCTACTATCACGGCTTTTTTAGACTTGATTGGCACCATGGCTTGTGATCTGAACCAGCAGTATTTCAGTAGTGTGTTACAAAATACACAGTCATCAAAATTGATGGACTTTTGGAACAATTTTCTAGACCATCTTCGCCACAACAATGGAGATTTATCAGCTTATTGGATGTCCTACATGGACACAGTAGAGAGTGTACTACTTGGTCTTTTGCGTGGCTCTCATGAAGGAAATTGGAACTTGCACCTTAATGCCATAAGAATCATGATTCCATTGTGCTCTGCTTATGACAAGGTGAACTATGCCAGGTACCTTTCTGTGTACTATGCAAAAATGACAAATCTTCCAGAAACAGATCCTCGTGTGTATGAGGCTTTCAAGAATGGACAGTTCTCAGTCCAGATATCAAGCAACAATTCATTTGGAAGGATTCCTGTGGACCAGACGACTGAAATAACAGTGAACAAAGACACGCAGACTCCTGGTGGTACATCATGGTTTAGTCTCAAAGCTGGAGCAGTCCAGCGGTATTACTACATGACAGCTGAACACCGCAGTGGATTCCTTGGCCAGTTTAGAGGCATGGTGCAAGGTAAAAGATCTGGAGTCCACCATGCCGACTTGCAACCATCCAGAATCAAGAAAGATGAAGAAGTGGTTTCTGCTGTTCTTGACCTCATCCAAGGATGGATCAATCCCTTTTCTGAAAACCAGGGTATCATTAACATTTCTACTGCAAGAACTGCCCCAGCATTACACATGACCTCATGAATGCATATGAGATTGGTGAGAAGTGCTATGTTGCCTTCAAGGAGGAGCGGCTGGAGAAAGACCCACCCATGACCCAATGCCTGCCAAAAAAACTGAAGACATTTGCTAATCTGTGCAAGGAAGTGAAGTCTAGTGGAAGAACAATCTCCTTGAAGGCAGACAGGTTGCTTTTCAGCCGAATTGTAGTAATGGCACAAGTGCGAATTTTGAAAATGGAAGATGTCTTTTCTCACCCCCTTGGACCATTACCTTGGGCTCTCTCAACACCCGACAGACTACTGCGCAAGACCCACAAAGCTGCTTTGGCCACAACTTTGAAAAAAAAAGTACCAGTAACAGAACAACTTCTAATAAACTCCACTTCAGTGGTGGATGGTATGAACATAGTTAAAAAAAATCAAAGGTGACCAGGTTCCATTTGGAGACATTGCTACTACCATTTTGTAATGAAGGAAGTCAGAGTAACTGAATTGATGTTGTTTTCGACATCTGCAAGGAGGAGTCCATAAAGAACAGTGAACAGTCAGTAAGGGGCGAGGAGACTGGGCATCAGTTTCAAAGTATTACCAGCACTCAGCTTGTGAGGCAGTGGAGGACTTTCCTGTCAAGATGTGCTAACAAGACAAGTCTGATCACATTTGTTGTCAATGAGTGGAGAAAGGCAGAATACAGAAGGAAATTGCAGAGTAAGGTTGTATTCACTACTGTAGATCACAAGTGCTATAGAATCTAGCTGCAATGATGTAACTGAAACAATTCATAGAATTGGAAATGCTCAAACTATCAAGTATCAACTTCATTCAAACTAAATGCCTTGGTATTTAATCACTTACATGGTAATTACGAAGCAGTGATATCAAACATTAATAGTGATTCATAGAAATCTGATGCAGTAAAATCAGAGGTTGGCTTCAGAGCCAACACTCCAGTAATTTCATGATTCCATAACAATCATTCTATCATAACTTAATACGCTCCAAAATTAATTTCCAAATGTTAATTAATGTTTGTGGTTGGTTGCTAGGCAAGGCTTATTTTGTTGTTTTCAAAATCTGTAACTCATACATACAATCATAAGTAACAATATGATAAAGGTTGTTGGGTGCTTTGTTATGATTTTTAACTCAGAAATTCACCAGTGAAAGGATTAATATCAATAACATGAATAACATAAATTGCATGAGGCATAGCCAAATAGTAGTACGTTGTGCTATTGCTTGAAGAAAAGTATACCCTTAGGGTAATACACTCAGACCTCTCTTATCCGGACAGTCTGGGACCAAGGGGTGTCCGTAACTAAGAAATGGCCGTAACTCAGAAATACTTAATTTATTCGGTGATGAACCGTGTGTACAATTAATTATTTGATAATTGAATTAGTATATTACTTAAAATTAACAAAATCACCTGTAAATACATGAATCAATTTATTTAAAATATGAAGTGATTTTAGTTTGCTTCATAGATTTCAAGCTACGCTGAGCTGCATCGTCTCTCCAACTTTTTACCAGCATAAGATGTGCAGGATGTGTGGTGCCTTTGAACTCCAACCACTCCAAAGCAGTATCGAAAGCAGCACAAGCTTGCGATAGAGTAACTGCATTTGAAGAAGCTTCATCTTTATTTTCGGACTCAGATTCTTCTCTCTCTTGCAAAACATCTTCTACAATTTCTTCGTTCATGTCCAAATATCATTCACTGTAGATTTTGGAACACCAAACTGTCCAGACACTGCCTCACTGACTTCCCTTTCGTAACTTCTGATATTATCTCCAGCTTTCTTTCTAGAGTTAAAACGCTACGTTTGCGTTTAGTTACCGCGACCTTGCCTCCACCACCGCTGGTCGTTGAGTTCTTAGAAGAACTAGCAGCCCCACTGCCTTTCAAAGAGTTTTGAGAAGAACTAGCAGCGATGCCGCCGGTCAACGAGTTCTGAGAAGAACTAGCGGTCGCACTAACTGCCTGTTGATTTCCCTGCTCCATCTCCGCACACAATGCTACGATCGAATACACTCGAAGTGCCATGCGCGAAATATTTTCCCGATTTTATTCGTTTAATTTGGTAACTTTCCGACTACACTGACGATCCGTACGCAGTCAATAATTTTAGTTTGTGTCGGTAGACAGAGGTGTCCGTAACTTAGACGAACGGATAAGAGAGGTTCGAGTGTATTTAACAATCCATTAATGCACTATCACAAAATATTGCTACAATATTGTTCTACATAACCAGCCATAGTAGGTTATGTTGTGCACTATAAAGAAGCAACAGTGTTGCCAGTTGTACATTCTCATGAACACTATCATGGTGTTACGTACCATATACATATATATAATATATATAGCTATATGTACTGGAGGCATATTAGTAGCGCAGTGTGATATAGTATACTATTTGATATATACTGGCTTGCAATTTCTTTATGGTATGTACATATAGTAAAAAAAATACTTGCCAGTTCCAGAAATACAGAAAATGGGGACCAATGTAACAGATGTGCACGTATGACCTCGGACATTCACTGTTTTAGCAGCAACTACTGGCTGGAATTCACCATTCTAATAATATATATATAATACTTATAGCACGAGTCAGAGTACAATATGGGAAAATATTTTACGAGCACGCAAAATATTTTCACGAGCCAAAGGCGAGTGAAAATGTGGCGTGAGAGTAAAATATCATTCCCATATTGTACGACGAGTGTGATAAGTGATTTATTGCTTCTTTGAAATTTTTCTCAACCGGTTACAATACAATTTTCATTGATTTTACTCGCTCCGCGCGCGCTACAAGGAGCGTACAATATAAACCGTACAATATGGGAGAATACAGAACGCTCGCGTGATGCGGAAATATTCAAGTAAAAATATCAAAGCTGCAATAAATATATATATATATTATATATAATAGATTAATTTTATTATTTCAAGCATAATGGCCTCTGCATGTGGTACCATTCAGTAGGTGGTTATCTACATTTACCTTCCAAATTTCTCCTACATGAAAAATATTTGTTTTGTTATGTGAAATCTCATAACATTGCTGGCAAAAAACTATTTTGGTGCCACACTGCAATTGGTGGTGAGTAGTAGCTTTGCTGACTGCACAAACTCCACAAAGTGAATCTTCTGGCAATGCTGCACCTCGCTCTGCACACACTTCTCCAACTTCTGCGGGGGGGGGGGGGGGGGGGGGGGGGGGGGGAAACTGCTCCTACTGGAATTCAGGGTAGAATCACAACCTGGTCCTCCCAGAAGTTGACCTTTTAGTAACTGATAAATGAGGTAATCATATCTTTATTATCTATAAAGGAAGTAACCATGCTCCAGAGCCAGACCTCCATAGTAAATGGTCTGGCCAGACTACTCCTGACCCTCAACTGCGCAGCTTTTTTGAATTGGTGCGCGTTAAGTGAGAGTGTGTAGGTGGTAAGATGAGCACTTGGAGACCTCTTACCACCAGGTTACTTGGTCTGCCAATCTAGTGAAATTCCGTGTTTGGGTGTGGTCCAGTCCGGATATTTAAAGTAGGAAACGTAGCAGTAAACGCCCTCATACTTGAAGACGGCTGTGGGAAAAGGTTATGCATGGCGGAAGGTCTTCCTCAAGCTCAAGTTCGTAAGGAGGTGAGCGCGCATAGCTACGTACTTTGCTCTATTAGTTTTATCTACCAGATCAGTTTGTGTTTATTGTCTGATTGCAAGATTTAGTGTTTGCTTATTATTTATCTAATTCAATATTAGTTCCAGTGTCTATTCTAATTACTCAAGTGTTTGCTTATTAGATCCAGTATTTATCTATTTCATTATTAGATCCAGTGTCTAGTGTCTATTTATCTAATTACTAGATCCAGTGTCTGCATATCTAATCGGGTATGTAGATAGCTTTTACAAAGTGGGAGGAGCTATGTTAGATATAAGTACAAATAATAATAATTCTGAATATGTGTATTCCACCAGGGACATCGGAACTGCACTATTTTAACAAAAGGGGCGTGTCTCTTAGCTTGTCTAATATTTTCTTATCTTGTGTAGTCGTTGTTGAAATCGAGCAGTAGAAAGTGAGCGGTCGAAATGGCTTCCGTGGGAAGTAAAATGGCCAATATCCAGCACTGTAGCCTATGTAGGCAAATTGCTAACAATCTTTTGTAAAGGTAAATGTTGTTCAGAGTTCCTTCTAGCATTGCTGTTTATAAAGTGGCCATTTGTGCACTTCCAAGAGCATTTGCAAGCTCTGACTATGGTTGTTTTTGTGTTTATTTTTTAATTTTTCAAATAATTTAATCATTCTCAGCTGAAACAATTATAATAATAGCAAATTTTCTCATTCTAACAGCCATTATTGTTCATTACAACTTAACCTTATAAGGAAGCTGTACACATACAGATGACACCTGACAACAACAAGTTTAACAGAGACATAGGTTTAGATCTTCCAGGATGCTGGCTGTCCATGCAGTGTGCAAATCACCCTCCAGGATATAATAAACAGTCAGCATGCCCTCCAGAAATCTTGCTGTTTATATTGTGTTATTATATCACTACGGAGAGTTCGACCTCAGTTGACCCCTGAAGAGGAGTTCGCCAAGAAGTCGAAACATCGGGTTGGGCTGTTAGAACGAGAAAATTTGCTATTTTTACTTTTTGTTTTGTTTGCTTTATATTATGTTCAAATAGCTAATTAGATGTTCAATATAGTCTCATTACATAATACAGTAGACCCTCTCATATCCGAACACATTGGGACCAGAGGGTGTTCGGATATGCAAAATGTTCGAATATCTGAAATGCTGAATCATCAAAAAAATTAATAGTTAAGCCAAGCTAGCCTGGCTAATTCCTTTTGACAATGAGTTTAGGATAGCTAGTTTGGCTTCTATTGTTAGTACCTTGCCTTTCCTTTTAGTAGAAGACACAGAACCAATAGCCTCAGCCATTTTCTCAATCTAATTTTGAGTTCAAACTGCACGCGGAGGTTTTTGTAATGACGACCTTTACCAAAGCCGATCTTTTTTAACCATCCGGATAATCCGAGCCTTCGGATAAACGAGGGCCGGATATGCGAGGGTCTACTGTACTATACACTAGCTAGCTATTACAATGTAATCTAGACAAGGAGAATGGTTTATTGGCTATTCTATTGAGGCATCAATATAGCTTGAGTAATGAAAATAGTACATGTAAACGATGTCTTCTACTTCTACTTTGTCTTTTTTATCAATCAAATTATAAATTGAAAGAATGAGTGGGTGTGGTCAAGTGGATGTGGTTATAATGGCCGCACCAACTCAATTTGTCTTCCTACTCCTCAGTCCACTGGTGTTTTTTGTACAATTCATTAGCTCTAATTGGAACACACACCCACCATCTGTTCTTTTTGTAAACATTGAGAAACATACAGCCTTGCTTGAGGTATTCTTTTGTGCAGCCATGATTTTATTACTTGTAGATTACTATTTTGTTACTTGTATTGTAAGAGTGAGCTTGTCACCAATGATAGTTTCAGAGTAGAACTCTTTCCCAACTGCATCCAAGTGTAGGTAAGGGACAACAGACTTCAATCAGTAAACTCTAGACAAGTTCAAAATAAGTCAACTAAACCACAAGTGATTTTATTGTGTTTTTAGTTTTTGTTGTTTTGAAATTAAGCCACTTGTGCAAGCATTGCTATGTGCTAGCACCTTACAAAGATATTCTAGTTTTGTGCCACAGCAGGGGCAAGTGATTTAAATCCAAACCAATGTGAGGGCAAAAATTATATTTCAACAAATCCAATTTAAAAAAAATAGTAGAGCAAAAAATTGTTGTGGTTTTTTCAATAGTGGACATGTTTTGTGCATGTTTTACACCTCTCTTTATTTTCCAGTCTCTGGTGCCTTTTATGAGCATGCCCAGACATGAGTTTCCCTCTTTTTTTTTCAGCTGCTGGTGCCTTTTATGAGCATGCTCAGACATAACTTTCCCTCTTTTTTTTCCTGATGCTGGTGCATTTTATGAGCATGCTCAGACATGACATTCCCTCTCTTTTTTATTTGCTGGTGCATTTTTATGAGAGGACTTTCATACATTGCTTTCTCCAGTTTATTCCTATAGTTTGTAATTGTCTATTTTACTTTTGCTATTTGAAGTCTAGTTTGTTCCAGAAATACAGTAAGTAGTGTGTTTATATTGTTGTGCTTGTTATTTACAGTTTCTTACAATGTGTATAAAAATTGTATGCTTGTGCATTTTACTGTGTTGTATGTTTGTGTTTATATGTGTTGGCAATGTATATTTATGTATAGGCAATTTTTATTTAGCATAGTGACTATCCTGAACAAATTCCAAACAGTCATAGAAGGAGAGTAAACAGCTTTTTCTTCACCATTTTGTTACTGTTTTTTACTTAGTTTCAATATACCGCTTACATAAAATGCTAATAAAATTTGTCGAGCTTTTCTGTCAAACTGCTAAAAGCTAGAAACTCTTCAACAGCTATATCAGCAAGCTAAAGCCTTATACTCCCAATTCAGTGCATGTGGAGGATGCACCAACCAGCTTGTGCAAAAAAAAAACTTGCTTTATTCGACTAAACAGACAGACTGAATTTCTGACAGACAAACCACTCTAACAAGGTCCCTTCTTGATAGGCTCTTTGCCAGCTACAGTTGTTCCTCTAGTTGTAAAAATATCTAAGCCAGCCATGGTCCTAACATCTAGGAAACATCAGTAGCTTAGGACAGCAGCACTACAATTTTGGGAGAAAACCACTTAGAACCCACTTAGTAGCAAAAGCAAAAATGTCTTGAGTCTGTAAACATAATTCATAAACAATTTTTATATTCCAAGAAGTGAGGCATAAGATAAACAGACAGGAAAAATTGAAGTGATAACATAGGTCTGACAATGAGATAACATAGTCTCTGACGATGTGATAACGGTCTCTGACAATGTGATGACATCGTCTCTGACGATGTGATGACATAGTCTCTGACAATGAGATAACATAGTCTCTGATGATGTGATAACAGTCTCTGACAATGTGATGACATCGTCTCTGACGATGTGATGACACAGTCTCTGACAATGAGATAACATAGTCTCTGATGATGTGATAACAGTCTCTGACAATGTGATGACATAGTCTCTGACGATGTGATGACATAGTCTCTGACAATGAGATAACATACTCTCTGACGATGTGATAACATAGTCTCTGACGATGTGATAACAGTGTCTGACGATGTTATGACATAGTCTCTGACGATGTGATAACAGTCTCTGACGATGTGATGACATAGTTCCTGACAATGAGATAACATAGTCTCTGACGATGTGATGTCATAGTCTCTGATGATGTGATAACATATTCTCTGACGATGTGATGAAATAGTCGACAACCAATCTTTGTACTGTTTTCTCCTTTTTTTTTTACTTTCCAGTTGTTCAAAACTTTTTCTAGTGCCTACTGTACATTATTTTAACAGGAAAAAGACACTTTTCTTCTCTTGTTGTGTGTTTGTAAGATCATGTTGTTATTGGTCGTTTGTGTACACATATTTTTGCATTTTACATATTGTATGTTTGTGTGTTTGTTTGCTATTTCAGTAATGTTGCTAACTATTTCATTTTTAATATCACATTATGTTTATGTATCTAAGCATTGTGTAAAAAAGTGTATGTTTGTGTGTTTGTATGACCCAGAGTTAGTATTGTTAGTATGCGTGTCCATTTCTCTATATTTGTTTATTTAGTTTAACAAAAAAGGGTTTATATTTATATGGCATATGCATTGCTAAAATAAAAATCAATATATTTGTATATTTTGTTTATCTGATATGAAGTTTGTTTGTGTGTTTGCATGTTTAAATCTCATGTAAAAAAGCAATAAATACTTTTTGTTTCTTTGTTTGCTTGTCATTTAAACATGTATTTGTATTTAGAAAGATCTCCTTCATCCTCAAGCCTCACTTCACTGGGAGCACTGCCATACCTGGAGTGAGTATGTCCGGCCTACACAATGTGCAGTACTACAGAATGCAATAATAATACTGAGTAGTTATGACACACTTCACATCTCTACTGACCTTCACTCATGGACTACTACTCGTGCACCATATGTAGCCTCGTCCCTAACTACCTACCAGTCTAAGTTTGTATTGGTTGGTGGACTTCATATCTCCACTGGCAAACCCACTAACTCTCTGTTGACTAGTACTACTGGTCTAGACTGGAAGCCATCGCTACGTGCCATGCCTACTCCTCGCTCCTGGCCATCATCAGTTAGTGGAGGATCACCAGAGGTCCTGGTCGTGGCTGGTGGGTTGGGCTCACCTAACGAGAATTTGAATGTTGTGGAAGTTCTACTCAACGACCATTGGACGACTGCAGACTCTCTTCCTTCTTCATGCAGCAACATGCGATCAACATTCCATGAAGGCAACTTCTACTTCACAGGAGGAGGTGGCAAGGAGAAGATTCTATTTATATGTAGTTTAGAGTCTCTGATAGCATCTGCTAGTAATGGCAGGACAACTCCACTAACAATATGGAGGAGAGTAACCACACGTACTCACACCTGGGCTATCACCTCCTCCTTATGGAGTCTAATCAGCATGGATGATTATTCTAAGATTAGAATTTATTCCAACAAGACAGAGAAGTGGATTGAGACTACTAGTGAGGGACATGGACCAGGTCTGAAGTATAATGGTGGATGGATAGCTACTGCAGTCTTGTCTACTGGACAGTTACTGGTTGCTATTCAAGATGGAGTGTATAAGGGAACTCTGTCAGGTTAGTGTATGCAAATAGCAGCTTCTCTCTAGAAGAAAGTATGATATGTAATTATTGGCGAGCGAGCGTAGCGAGCGAGACACTTACAGGGGTAACACAATCGAAAATCGGGGATGTTTGTTTGTTTATATATATGTTTGGACGTACGTAAGGCATTTTTGTACTTTGACCCTCGCGTTTTTATGTTAGTTAGGTGGTCGACCCCGTCCCAAACTTCACTAAACAGAATCCTCTGTTTATCGATCAGTACCCGTATCACCCTAGAAATTGAATTGTTTACCGTTTTGAATTCTTTTACACGGGTGCAGTTTAAACGTGAAAACTTACGAGACTTCCATTTCTATTCGAGTTAGTGGCGGCGGTAAGTCAATGCGCTCTTTGGCATGGTTATAAGCCATAAGCAACAGTATTTACTTGAAAATGCATTGTCCACTAGACTAACCACGAAGGTAAGTCTTGTGTAGGTGTATGTCCAGTTGTGTCAAAGCATTGTGTTTTACAGCCACTATTTAGCTAAAGAATATCACAAAGAAAACGTTTAAATAGCTTGTATTGTTTGTTGTTGTTGTTTTCCTTCAATTCAAGCAGTTGCAGCTAGTTTTTACTATGGTACTGAAATCCCTTTACAGTGTATGTGTAATTAAAAAACTCGACCTTATTTTCAGTAGCTTCAGTGATAAAATCATTCATATAAAAATAGTATAGTCTTTAGGCTGGCTAGCCATTTGTGATCAAGCACGGCTGTTTCACGTAAATGACTCCGCGGAAACTTAATCACACCCCCAGAAATTTTTTCCTGGATCAAATTTCCCTGGCAACCACAGTAGCAACCAATGAACCAGGAAATGCTATCCCATTTTTAACAGGTTACGTAAGGCAGGAAGCGGTGGGCAATAGGCTATTCTATCAGCCCAAATTTTCTGTGCCTTTCCAATTAAAGAGCAAAAAAATCTGACCAGCGGTGGCGCCAATACTTAGTTCTCTTCCAGATAGGTTATTTGCTTTAGCACTAGAACTTTGGAAGTGCTTCAGGAAAGATGATTTGGATGAGTGAAAAAGGTAAGTATTTCCAATATTTGTGACTAAATCCCTAGGTGCAACTATTTTTTTAAACAGAATTACAAGCGATGAAAAAGAGTATGGTTAATCTGGTTCCCCCTTAAAAAAAAATAAAGAAAATCAACTCAAGCATCACTGTCACTATCACTGCTACTGCTGGTGTTCCAAGGACATGAAGAGTGATGATGGGGAGCAAACTGTCTGACTATTGAGTGGATGATCACTACAGCAAGGGCAGTTGACAGAACCTGAGGCTTGGATTGCCTCGCAACAACATGCTGAACACACCATGCTGTTGCATGAAAGCTCGATTGGCTGAAATGCCACCTTCTGGCAAAGAGAACAGAGCAGCTTAGTTATATTAGGTGAGTGGAGGAACTGTGGGTAATTATTGTCTGGTAAAGGACTTGGTGGGGCGACAGACCGAATATGGTGCATGACTGCTTTAGGTGTCTCTCCTTCAAGTCTTCCTCTTCCTTTAGTCTTCTTCTTATTCTGTCCACCACCCTTTGACACTTGTTGAAAGTGTAAGCAGACCTGGTATTAATAAATTTCAATTGGACACATCAAGGTTGAATTATTTTCAGCAGGTCATGTTTTGTTTAATCTCCACTAATACCAGAGAATTTTATTAAACATATACTCTTTTTTCCCTTCAATTTCATAATATGAGTGACAGAGAAGAGAGGGGAGAGGGTATCAATAATAATAATTAGTAGATAGTCTGTGCAAGAGAAGGGAAAGGCCAGTTTTTATTTTATTTTATTATTTTTATTACAGTTAGAGATGGGATGGCAATATATGTCAGTCAGAGATGGGATGGCAATATATGTCAGTCAGAGATGGGATGGCAATATATGTCAGTCAGAGATGGGATGGCAATATATCCCTATCACTCATTTCCTTCCATCCCATTCCCAAGGGAGAAAGAGAGATTGAGGAGGAAATTTTTAAAAAATAATTTAAAAAGAGCCTCATATTTTAGTATTTTTTAATGTATTTTTATTTTATTTTATTTTTGTTATGATTAACAAATAAACTGTGCCAGAGAGGGAATTTTTTTTTATAATTCATTGTGAATGGATAGATAGTCAGAGAGAGATGGATTGGCAACATATTCCTGTCACTCATTTAATCCAATCTCAAGGGAGGGAGAAAGAAAATGAAGGGAAAGAGTGTCATGTATAATTTAATTTTTTTACGTTTAATTTAAACACAATCGGTGGAATGATTTTTTTTTTAATATTTAACCTACTTTGCAGCCTTCCTGATGTGGTGACCATTCCTGTGCAATGATGGAATCGAAGGGTAGTCCCTCCTTCGCTGCAAGCTTAGCTCGATGGAACAGGGATTGGCACAGGTTGCAGTACCACTGGGGAAACACGGCACAGTCTTCAGTAGAGGGCACAGTCTTCAGTAGAGACAATCGTGACTCCAGCATAAGCTGCAATGTCATCAGCATGCTCTCTGCAAGAATAGACAGGTTGCTGTCTCCCCTTAGGCTTGTTAAGTCTGTTTCCACAGATCCTGCAATGCTTTTGCAGCTGTTGTTGGTGGAATTCCATGGAACTTGCCAATTTTATTTTTTCATTTTTGTGAACACAAAAATAAGTTGCATTTCCTAATGTTATTGATGGTTTATTTTGATGGATACACTACTATCTTACCTTAGTCTAAATGTCTGAAGCGCTTCCAGACTGTGAGTAAACAACCCACAAACAAGGCCTATCTAACCAGCTGAACTTCACGTGGTTGACCTATCTGGAAAAAGGTGAAGCGCACTGGCTTGTGGTACCAATCCCAGTTGCGTGGTAGAATTGGAATGAACCTTTAAGGTCATTACTAATGGTATCTCTTGGCAGGAAGTATCTAACTTGGTTCCAGTATGAAATATGAAGCAGGGAAAACCAGGAATTTGTGCAACCAAATCCCAAGAGATCATGAATATATTAATGAGCATACCGGAAGTTTCCTACGCATAAGTTTCTATTAGTAAAACAGCCGTGCAAGCACATCACTAGTTAGCTGAGAATGTCTGAGCTAAATTGCAGCTGGTGCACTGGCAGCTGCTTGTACTGGCTTAGCTCCCAGGCTATAAAACCAGCTGCCCACAACTCCTAGTGCTGGAGCCAGCTGAGGGTTGATGCACTGGTGACTTTAATACTTGTAATTATAGGGCTACTGTAAACTAACAGCTTTGGGAGCAACAATCAAGTGCTGCTTCATTAAATAGAAATCACTACAAAAGGCTGCCAGTGCACAGGAGTGTGTGAGCTATTACCAGTGTGAATAATAAAAGTTGTATCAGGAGTCATTAGTGCACATGCATTGGAGGAATTTTATAGTTTAAGAAAGGGTATATTTTCCTTGGAAACCACTTAATTTAAACAAGTATGCTCAGCTGAGGGTAGAAACTCCAGTGTCTGTATCAAGTTTTGTGTTTATTGAAGTAGTTGTATTTACTATCAGTTCTCCAAAAAATGAATTTATTATTTATTTTATGTGATAGATGACTACAAGTATGAAGAAGCATACAAACACTTCATTGTTTCCAAGGAGGTTCTGGAGCTTCTGTCTTTAAAGCTTATGTTTCTTGGTCCACCACGACAAGGCAAGAGTACAACTCGCCGTCGCCTTACAAAAGAGATCATAGATCTTATGTCAGCAAAAGAAGAGGAACAGATTCATGGCAGCACAGGCACAGTGGAGTGTTGCTCTAATATGCTAGTCCAAGGCACATCAGATACAACTGCAGCAGAAAAGAAAACAGACTGGACCATTGTGCAGAATCTCACTGAGGAAGCATCTCTACTCCTTCATAGTCTCAAAAGAATTATGGAGACTAAATTCACTTCTGAGACTGCAGCTCATTCCCGTGGAGATAGTGCAACTATGGCAGTGGTCAGTCAGGCTAGCAGTACAGAGCAGTCAAGATTGAAGTCTTTAACCAAAGGTCAGCAGTCCAGGAGTAAACAATCTTCTCCACTCTCAACTACGCCTGTCCAACTAGCTGATGAGGTAGTATCATCACAAGATTATTCTGAAATAGCTGCCATATATGAGAAAGTGTCAAGGCAACCACAGTTTGCAGAAAATGTGAAGCATTCTTTCAGAGCTTTCTTGAGGATAGAGGACACTGGAGGTCAGCCTGAGCTGATGGACATGCTACCAGCACTCACCACAGGACCTGGCCTCTACATGCTGTTCTTCAGCTACATGTTCAAATTAGACGAAGAGTATCGGGTCTTTTATCAGAGAGCTTCAGGAGAGACAACTGCACCAGAGAAATCTGAGTTTACTCTGCAAGAGATGCTTTTGCGTACTCTGGCCAGTATATCTTGTTTCAGTTCCTCCACCCATGTTCAACCTCTACCAGGAGCAGACAACTCACCCATCATTGGTGAGATACTGGAGTCCTCCAAGTCAGTAGTGTATATAGTGGGCACTCACAAAGACAAGGTTTCTGAGGAAGACATCGCTGCAGTTGACTCACAGCTTCAAAAGGTGATTGGAGACACAGACTTCTACGAGAATGGCATATTGCAGTTCTGCTCAGAAGACAAGCTTGTTGTTTCTTTGGACAACATGAAAGGCGGAGTAGAAGAAATCCATCACTTGCACCAGCTACTGGAGAATGCCATGGAGAAACACTTTAAAAAGCTGAAAATTCCAGCTGTGTGGCTCCTGTTCAGCTTGTGTCTTCGCATGAGAGAGGTGAGGACAGCCAGCCTGGAGACCTGCTTGGCCTTGTCCAATGCCTTCAATATGACACCCTACGAGACCAAAGTTGCTCTGTGGTTTCTTCACCATCATGCCGGTGTTCTGATGTACTTCCCCAGTGTGCCTGGTTTGGAGGACCTGGTCATCATAGACATCCAGGTAGTGTATGACAGTATCACTGGTGTCATTCTTAAAGCCATGAGTTTTGATAGCGTAGGTCAGGCTACAGCTAAGAGATTCAGGAAGACAGGTCGATTCACAATGAAATATTTGATAACAGCTACAGCTGACATTTCAGGAGATGTCATTCCACCAGAGCAACTGGTAGCTTTGCTAGCCTATCTTCACTTGATAGCTGAGATTGTGTCAATCGAAACTTCTGCTACTAACTCAGTCTTAGAAGAAGAGAAAGAATACATCATGCCTTGCGTGTTAGAAAACACTAGTGCAAAGGAACTTGACCTATTCCACAAAGAATCCTGTAGTTGTTTTGTGGAGCCTCTCTTGGTATACTTCAGTAGTGGGTTTACTCCTATGGGACTCTTTCCTGCTTCAATGGCATGTCTCGTGTCCAACAAGTCCTTCACTTTCATTGGAGAAGGTGTCAAGAAAAACATGGTGGCCTTTATGTATGGATCTAAACGAATTCAAGTAACATTTATATCTCGATGTAAATATTTTGAAGTCGTAGTTTCATTTGATTCTTCTTTCCAAGACTCCATTCACCATGAATGTACTGCTTTAAAACAAGAGATAGAGAACACTCTAAGGAAGGCTAGTTCCAGAATGAACTACAGCAGCTACATGGCCTACCAGTTTGCCTTTGACTGTCGTTCACATAAAGGAGGGAGTCATCTCGGGATAGTTCATGAAGTAGAGTCCATTCCTTCAGTCATGACATGTGTCGTCAATTCACAAGGAATTTCACTTCAGAGTAGACACCTCATTTGGTACGGACAGGTATGTAGAAATACTATAGTAGTTCCATGTCATAGTTACTACTAGTTATTTGTGGTTTCAGAAATGTGAGAAGAAATCCTCAGGGCAGATTTCCACAAGTAAGTAGAGTATTGATTTCTATTTTCCAGTGTTGGTAGTGACTAATCTTTTGCTTTTATTAGGTGAGAATTACTTGACGATATTTCTGAGTGTGTATCTTGACTTGGTCCTCTCAGTGAAGCCTTGTGTTATGACAGTAGCTGATCACTGCTACAGTAAAGGACTCATAACTGCAGATACCTATGATCAACTTGTCCCCAGTGGCTTAAATGACAAGCACAAAGCAAGGATTCTTTTGGGCAACGTCCGTACAGTCTTATCATCTAGACCCTCAGCTCTCAAGGAGTTTGTTACTATACTGTTCCAAACAGGAGAATGTAATGATGTGGCAGATAAAATACAGCAACAGCTCCAGTAAGTATATTGTTATTGTTGTAGTATTTGTATTATTGTTTTGTTGGTGTAATAGAATTGTGGATTGAATTCTGTCAACACTACATGGACATACATTTGAAAACACTCATTGTATTGTGTTTTACACTTTTTATATATCACAGTTGATTATGTATCCCATATTTCAAATTGGACATTGGTTTTGCACATTGTCAAGTTTTAATTTTTATTGCAGCTGTAAATTTTCATTAAAAATATTAAAAGTATAAATTAATAGCCATATATTGCTAATAGCATACAAAGGTAGCTAGTGTATGTTTTCAAGTGATTTGAACTTGATAGCTAATGGTCGCCCACACAACTAGCAATAACTTGAGTATGTATATTTCTGTATCCTGACTTGGTCCACTAAGTGATGAGGCCAACTTTTGGACTGGATGGCACAGGTGAGGCCAGAATTCTTCTGAGTAACATTCATACAGTCATGTTATTTACATCAACTTACTGATTAGTTGCTATGGAAAGGCAACAGATAGTAGAATAGCTACTACCCAACAAGTAAAAAATAAAAAAATAAGTTTTTATTTTTAAACACCAACTGTCATTTCACTTATGTTTGTGTGTGCAATAATTCCTTGTGGCTGGAAAATTTCTATCCTTCATTCTTTATAAATTTCACTGGGTGTGGCATGTATCGCAGTAAAAGGTCAAAAAATTATAAAAAAAAAAAGTAAAAAAAAAAATAAATAAATAAAGAAATGTGCTTCCAGCTTAAACTCCATGATAGCTAGTAAGGGTAATACTGAAGCATTTCAAAAATCGTTTAATATTGGAATAAAATTATGACAATTAAGTATTGATTATAAATAATATTGTAATCTTTAGCCAACTTCAACATTCCTTGAGTTCACACACACACACACACACACACACACAACATTAAATTATTAACCATAAGGTACAGTTGTGAAGGAAACTCATTTTTTGCTAATTCATTTACCCTTCTACAGCTAACAGCTGCCTCATGAGCACCTAGAACTACAAGAATTCAGTACACACAGGTAATGAGGCTCATAACAGCTGCAATTTGACTGGCAGCAATGACCTCTCACCAAGATGACCTCTTTGAGCAGGCCGCTGACCTCTTGAGCAGGCTGACCCCACTATGTACTATAATTACCTGAAAATAATATTATTCCAAAAGGTCACACCTACACAAACACACAAACAAAAACCCTCTCTTCTCTAACCATCAATAACATAATTAGAAGAGAAAAAAGAACTTTAATGGTCACCAACTAATGTGTGAAGGACAAAAATTTACAATATTGTGGAAGGAAAGTCTATGACAAGTTTATTTGATTGTATTATTTGAGTATCTCAGTGCCCACTGTTTGTGGGTGAGAGTTGGGAGAAGAGAGAGAGGGAGAGAGATGAGGATTGCTTGTAGTTATTAAACTCTAGTCTAAAGATTTAAGAATTATAATAATTATAATAGTAAAAATCATAATTTAGAAAAGAGAGAGAATTTGTGTGGTGTGTATATATAGGTGTGAGGTGTGTGTGAATAGTAAGAAAGTAAGGACCAAGTTATTCACTCATTCACATGTGACTATTCTTAGATGTGCATATGGAGTTACAGGTTGAGGTGTAAATATCTTGTGAGTATTAGCCATAACTGCAGTTCTTATTAATCTCATTATTTTAAACTATTTGCTGATACAGTTTTCATGGCTTACATAACCTAATAAGAAAACCGATCCACACAGTTTATCACACTTCAAGAAACTAACATTTATATTATAATAGCCATTAATAAAACCCTACAAAGGTTCTAAAAATTATGACTTAGGAATCCACCTTTAGCTAGAGAACAAAAGCACTCCTTGTCTTTTCACATAACTGCAATTGGGACTACATTCTCAAACGGCTGCAATTTGTGAGCTTTATGACCTCTTGACTGACCTTACTAGAACTATCTGAAAAAATAATTCCTCACACAAGAAAGGCACAAACACATACACACAAACAAGCAACTCTCTATTATTACCCTTTCTCTCTAAACAAAAAATAAAATAAAATAATACATGAACATGGAAAAAATTATGGGCATAATTTTAATTAAAAGATGCAATAATAATGCAATTTCTGTGTAACTATGGTTACAGCTGAAGCTTACAAGATAATCACACCTCTACTATAGACCACTAAAATGTGTCACATTGTCCTCTCACATCTAGAATGAGAGACATATGTGACCGTCTACGGGAAAATCGGGCACAACGCGGCATGCGTAGACGTCGCAAAAAGATCGATTTAGTTCTTAAAATTGTATTAAATAAGCCTAACGAAGGGAACGGTTAGGTGATATATAGCGGGAATGGCTAAAGATACGGCGATAAAACTTGGAGAGCTTAATATCTGCTTGCCGAGGAGTGCGTAAGTGCAAAAAAAAATTTTTTCGTCGGGGCCG